>Ga0302347_1000058_pt1 | contig 242016 bp, 179 predicted proteins | sample PhyWR1_FD_202178 | JGI IMG/M metagenome (GOLD analysis project Ga0302347, IMG submission 202178) | Leaf surface microbial communities from wheat plants in UC Gill Tract Community Farm, Albany, California, United States - DLSL W.R1 (v2)... | ecosystem: Host-associated > Plants > Phyllosphere >... | reverse complement strand
ACTTTTGTTTGCCCGACCGAACTGGAAGACCTGGCTGACAACTACGAAGAGTTCAAAAAACTCGGCGTGGAAATCTACAGCGTGTCCACTGACACCCACTTTGCTCACGCTGCCTGGCACAACACTTCGCCAGCCATCGGCAAAATCCAGTACACCATGATCGGCGACCCTACGCTGACCATCTCCCGCAACTTCGACGTTCTGATCGAAGAAGCAGGTCTGGCTGACCGCGGTACTTTCGTGATCAACCCGGAAGGTCAGATCAAAATCGTTGAACTGAACGACGGCGGTGTTGGCCGTGACGCTTCCGAGCTGCTGCGCAAAATCAAGGCTGCTCAGTACGTTGCTGCTCACCCAGGCGAAGTATGCCCAGCTAAATGGAAAGAAGGTGAATCCACCCTCGCTCCTTCGCTGGACCTGGTTGGCAAGATCTAAGTCTGTGAAGACTAGGGCGGTGATCCGCACCTGAGTTGTCAGCAGCATCGCCCTCAAAACGCCCGGGCGACATTCGCTCGGGCGTTTTTTTTGACACAGAATTAAATAGTTAGGAGATCGCCCGTATGTTGGACGCCAATCTAAAAGCACAGTTGAAGTCATACCTGGAGCGGGTCACACAGCCGATCGAGATCGTTGCGTCTCTCGACGACGGTGCGAAATCCCGTGAAATGCATGACCTGTTAAAAGAAATTACCAGCCTCTCCAGCCAGATTACCTTGCTGGAAAACGGCAACGATGCGCGCAAACCGTCGTTCTCGTTGAACCGTCCAGGCGGCGATATCAGCTTGCGTTTTGCTGGTATCCCGATGGGCCACGAATTTACTTCGCTGGTGCTGGCCCTGCTGCAAGTCGGCGGCCACCCATCGAAAGCCAGTGCCGAAGTGATTGAACAAATCCGCTCACTTAAAGGTGAGTTCAGCTTCGAGACGTATTTCTCGCTGTCATGCCAGAACTGCCCGGATGTGGTGCAGGCGCTGAACCTGATGGCGGTGTTGAACCCTAACATTCGCCACGTGGCGATTGACGGCGCGCTGTTCCAGGACGAAGTCACCGAGCGTCAAGTGATGGCGGTGCCGAGCGTTTACCTCAACGGGGTTAACTTCGGTCAGGGCCGCATGGGCCTGGAAGAGATCCTTGGCAAGCTGGACACCAGCGCCATTGAGCGTCAGGCCGAAAAAATCAGCGCCAAAGAAGCCTTTGATGTGCTGGTTATCGGTGGCGGCCCAGCCGGTGCAGCGGCGGCCATCTACGCAGCGCGTAAAGGCATTCGTACCGGTGTGGCGGCAGAACGCTTCGGCGGCCAGGTGCTCGACACCATGGCGATCGAGAACTTTATCTCGGTGCAGGAAACCGAAGGTCCGAAACTGGCCACCGCGTTGGAAGAGCACGTCAAGCAATACGACGTCGATATTATGAACCTGCAACGTGCCGACAAGCTGTTGCCGGGCAAAGCGGGCGAGCTGCACGAAGTTAAATTCGCCAGTGGTGCTTCGCTCAAAGCCAAGACCGTGATTCTGGCGACCGGTGCCCGCTGGCGCGAAATGAATGTGCCGGGCGAGCAGGAATACCGCAGCCGTGGCGTGGCTTACTGCCCGCACTGTGACGGCCCGCTGTTTAAAGGCAAGCGCGTTGCGGTGATCGGTGGTGGTAACTCCGGTGTCGAGGCGGCCATTGACCTGGCCGGCATCGTGTCACACGTGACATTGCTCGAGTTTGACACCAAGTTGCGCGCTGACGCCGTGTTGCAGCGCAAGCTCAACAGCTTGCCAAACGTAACGGTGATCACCAATGCCCAGACCACCGAAGTGACCGGTGACGGGCAGAAGGTCAACGGTCTGCGCTACAAGGACCGTGCGACAGAAGCTGTGCACACCGTCGAGCTGGAAGGCATTTTTGTGCAGATCGGTCTGCTGCCTAACACCGATTGGCTCAAAGGCACCATCGAGCTGACGCCGCGTGGCGAGATCGTGGTTGATGCACGTGGTGAAACATCGATCCCCGGGATCTTTGCTGCCGGTGACGTGACCACCGTGCCTTATAAGCAGATCGTGATTGCGGTCGGCGAGGGCGCTAAAGCCTCTCTGAGCGCTTTCGATCACTTGATCCGCACATCGGCGCCGGATTGATTGCTCGGCACTAGAGTCGCGTTGCGTTAGCAAAGCCTCTCAGTAAACAAAAGCGCAGCCCACGGGCTGCGCTTTTTTTTGCGCGCAAAATGTATTACGCCTTGGGCGTTTTAATCTTTCAGCAAACCATTGGCCAGCGCGACGAATGCATTTTTTGCTTTCTCCAGTGCGGCCAGTGGTTGTGGGTCAGCGGCGATCCACAAGGCGGCGCTCAATGTGGCGCCATTCAACAGCCTGGCCGTTGCTTCAACCTCGATGTCCTGGATGACGTGCTCGCTTTTCAGCTTCTCCAGGCACTCCATGGTGCCCTGGATGCAGGCGTTCTGGTTTGACCACAGGGCAGGGTTGCCCAGTACTGCGGGGCCATCGAGCAGCACAATACGCTGGATTTCCGGCTCTATCGCCATCTCCATGTAGGCGATGCTTTCATTGATAAAGCCATCCCAGGTGGAGTTCGCCTGAGCGGTAATGGCGTGCAGGCGTACAGACGTCTCGGCGTCTATTTGCTGGATGACGGCCTCAAGCAAGCCTTTTTTGTCGCCAAAGTGGTGATAAAGCGCTCCCCGGGTCAGGCCGACATTGGCAGTGAAGTCATCCATTGAGGACTCGGCATAGCCTTTGCTCGCGAATGCTTGCCTGCCTGCTGCCAAAAGCCTGTGCCGCGTGTCTTCGATCATCTCTTTGCGTGTTCGTACCATAGAGGCGCAGATCTCCTGAATCCAATTCAATCCATACAACATACGTGGCGTATCTAATGCTACGGGCTTGATCGCTTCTGAACAACGCTCATGTTTCAGGCGTAAAAAAACCCATGAGCGATCATGGGTTTTTTGACGTGCGAACGTTACAGCGGGGTCGGCTGAATGATCTCGACCCAGTAGGCGTCCGGGTCCTTGATAAAGGCCAGAGATTTCATGCGGCCGTCAGTCAGGCGCTTCTGGAAGTCCACGCCCAAGGCTTCAAAGCGCTCGCAGGCGGCGACGATATCAGGTACCGCGATGCAGATATGGCCGAAACCACGCGGGTCAGTGTTGCCGTTGTGGTAAGCAAAATCGGCATCGTTTTCGGTGCCGTGGTTGTGAGTCAACTCCAGGATGCCTGGGATCGACTTCATCCACACGGTGCGGGCAGCATCGTCAGCCGGGATCAGGGCTTTATCAACCAGCGCCAGAAAGTACAGGCTGAATTCGGCTTCCGGGAAGTCGCGCTTTTCCAGCAGCGAGAAACCCAGGACGCGGGTGTAGAAATCGAGGGATTTCTCGATGTCTTTGACGCGCAGCATGGTGTGGTTGAAAACGAATTGTTGGGTAGCGCTATCCGGTTGTGCGGTTACGCCAGGGACGTTGTTCAGCTCTTGCAGGCTCATGAACCCTCCGAAAGTGATGCATGGGTAAACAGTCGATGCACGAATGATACGGAATGTGACGGCCTGCGCGAACCCCGCGGGCAACAAAAGATCGTTGTTTGGGGTGTTCAGCGGGAGTGCGGGGAGGGGAATTGGTAAAATTCAGGCAAAAAGAAGCCCGCCGAAGCGGGCATGGGGCGCTAGTCCTTTAGCAGCCTCTATCCTGTGATGAATCGTGTGAAAAAACTGTGAAAGGGCATCGGTTAATTTGGCCTTTCATCCGGGGAGACTCCGTTCTCGGGAAATGGGCTTATTGTGCCTTCTGCGAGGGTCATCATTGTGACAATTGATCGTGAGTGATTATTAACATTTTGCTTAACGGCGAGTGTTGCACGGGCCTCACACTGTCTGTAAGTCACGTTAGTTATGTCTGGGTTTAGTGATATTAAAAAACCCTGCCGGGCAGGGTTTTTATACTACTAAAGCATTAAGTTCGTACCCAGGACTCAACAGTGGCTGCGCCGTATTGTTCTTTCCATGCCTTCAAACCACGGTGATTACCACCTTTGGTTTCAATCAATTCGCCGGTATGCGGGTTTTTATAGACTTTTAAAACACGAGCCTTGCGCTGTTTTGGTGCTGCTGTTGGGCGCGCAGCTGCAGGGTTTGGATCCAGTATGGCAATAATCTCTCGCAGGCCTTTGCCGTAAGAGCTCATCAGCGCCTTAAGTTTCTGTTCAAACTCGATTTCTTTTTTAAGCCCGGCATCATTCTTCAAGGCTTCCAACTGAGCCATTTGTTCTTGAAGGGCCTTTTCGGCAGCACGGTATTCAGCAAGTCTAGACAAGGTCATTACTCCGGTCATGGCTTCGGCATTGACAGGGCCGAAGTGAATTAATGAGGCGAGGCAGCAAGGGGTAGACAGAGACCCGAGTCAACAGTTCAGCCTAAACACGAGGGCTTTGTTATTGACTGTCAATAAACTTCAACCTGATCGAAATTGTAGTTGTCATTTTTCCGTGCGCCAGCCGATATTCACTTTTGCTGAAGAATCACCTTGAACGTTTAAACCGACGCTCGATGTTGCGCCATTAAAGACTTAATGAAATCGTCGGCAGTTAACGGACGGGCATATAGATACCCCTGCAAGAACTCTACGCCTTTAAGTGCCAGGTACTCACTTTGCTCTTGTGTTTCGACGCCCTCAGCCACCAGCCCGAGGTTCAGCTTGGCGCTCAGGTCAATGATGCTGTCCAGGATCGGGCTGGATAATGCATCTGCCCCAATCATGGCGACAAAGCTTTGATCGATCTTCAAGTAATCGACATTGAATTCGTGCAAGTAGCTCAAGCTTGAGTGCCCGGTACCAAAATCATCCAGCGCAATCATGATCCCCATCGCGCGCAGCTCGGCAAACAACTGGTGGGTGATCACGCTGGGTATCACCAATTCGCGCTCAGTCAACTCCAGTACCAACGTGATGCGTCCCGGCGGGAATGCCTGAAGCAGCGCACGGCAATCGTCTATCAGTTCAAGGCTGTGGCAGTGATGAGCGCTAATGTTGAAGCCCAAGTGAAAGCCCGGCGCCATGCTGTTGGCGTGAGGCGCCAGTAACTGTGCAGTTTGACGAAACAGTGAACGGGTCATCGGCACAATGAGACCCGAGTGTTCCGCCAGTGGAATAAACAAGTCAGGCCGCACCAACCCTTCAGTTGGGTGTTGCCAGCGCATCAGGACTTCGGCACCGGCCCATTGTTGTGTGTCACTGCGCACCACTGGCTGAAAGTAAGGAATGAACTCTTCGGCTTCCAGCCCGCGTTGCAGCTCGTGGGTGGGGGAGGATAAAGACATACGCTTTTGTAGCCAGAGAACAGTCGCGCCAGAAACGCAGCCCAAAAATACAAACAGGGCCAATAAGCCCAAGTACCGGGCTTTAATAAAACGCCACAGCGTGCCTTCGCTAAACCCTGCCATGACGCGATAAGGATATTGCGCAGACGACACGCTTACAGATGCAACAGGATAAGGCGCAGGCGGTGTGTCACGGACCACTGCGTAGCGGTCTATGGAGTTGTTGCCCACTTGAAACATCATTTGCGTGTACGGGTTGATTAGACTCAAGACATTGATCAAGTGCAGGCCGTAGAGGCTGACAATGGCGCCGGCCTGGTCTTGTTCGCGGCGATAAACCAGCAGTGGCTGGTCTGGGGTAACCGCGTTGCCGGGCATGAGCCACAACACGCCGTTGTTATAGTCAGCCGCATTGACCGGTTCTTTAAAGTTGCCAAACAGGGATGTGCAATAAATCTGGTTATTCCAGACCAGATTCACTGAGCGGACAAAAGGGCGGCGCGTCACCTGTTCACGCAGGTCCAGTTCTACCTGTTCGCACGGCTGGCCTGCGAGAGGGGATACAACATCCGCGGCCAGCTTGGCATTGTCCAACATGAGATCGAATTGGCGAACGGCCTCTTTAGCGGTATCACTGGCTTCTGATTCCAGTGACCTGCTGGCCTGCCAGACAATGATAAAAACACCCAGGACAATGGGCAGTAACGCGCTGAGTACGACCAGCGCGTAGCGATCGGTCCATTTTCGGGTCCGTTTGAGCGTTAATGGCATTCAAGATCCCGAGGACTGATGGCGACTGCAGCAAGATGAGATGAATAGACAAAGCCTAGCATTGGTTCAGGGTCATTTCACATGATGTAAGACAAACATGATTACGCCATGTAGAATCCGCTTACGCATACAAGAATAATGACCCCTGTCATCAGGCGTCACCACCGCGTAAGAGATGGCTAAATGAAGATATTCGGGTTTCAACTGATCTACGGAGATTTCCTGGCGCGCAGTGTACGCGGGATCTCCTGTGCGCCGCCTGTGTCCCTCAGCATTCTTGGCAAATAACCTACTGTTAATTGTAAAAATGACTCTGATGAGGCGCCAAAATGGCCGATCTATACGAAAACCCAATGGGCCTGATGGGCTTTGAATTCATCGAATTCGCAGCGCCCGTAGCCAATACCCTCGAACCTATCTTTGAAATCATGGGCTTCACCAAGGTGGCCACCCATCGCTCCAAAGACGTGCACCTGTATCGCCAGGGCCATATCAACCTGATCCTCAATAACGAGCCGCACAGCGTTGCCTCCTACTTCGCCGCAGAGCACGGGCCATCTGTATGTGGCATGGCGTTTCGCGTAGCCAACGCGCAAAAAGCCTACAACCGCGCGTTGGAACTGGGCGCTCAACCTATCGAAATCCCGACCGGCCCGATGGAATTGAACCTGCCTGCCATCAAAGGCATCGGCGGTGCGCCGTTGTACCTGATTGACCGGTACGGCGAAGGCAGTTCGATTTATGACATCGACTTCGTGTTTATTGAAGGTGTTGAGCGTCATCCAGTGGGAGCAGGGCTGAAGATCATCGACCACCTGACCCACAACGTGTATCGCGGCCGTATGGCTTACTGGGCTAACTTCTATGAGAAGCTGTTCAACTTCCGCGAAATTCGCTATTTCGACATTAAGGGCGAATACACCGGCTTGACCTCCAAGGCCATGACCGCACCGGATGGCATGATCCGTATTCCTTTGAACGAAGAGTCGTCCAAAGGCTCTGGCCAGATCGAAGAATTCTTGATGCAGTTCAATGGTGAAGGCATCCAGCACGTGGCCTTCTTGACCGATGACTTGATCAAGACCTGGGATGCATTGAAAAAAATCGGCATGCGCTTCATGACCGCGCCGCCAGACACCTACTACGAAATGCTCGAAGGTCGTCTGCCTAACCATGGTGAATCGGTCGAAGCGCTTCAGTCGCGCGGCATTCTGCTGGATGGCTCGTCGGTTGAAGGTGACAAACGCCTGTTGCTGCAAATCTTCTCGGAAAACCTGATGGGCCCGGTGTTCTTCGAATTTATCCAGCGCAAGGGCGATGACGGCTTTGGCGAGGGCAACTTCAAGGCACTGTTCGAATCCATCGAGCGCGACCAGATTCGTCGTGGCGTGCTTGAAGCCAACTAAGTAACGGCAAACCGCTGCAGGAGCGAGCTTGCCTCGCGATCTTTTAAATACGCTAAAGATCGCGAGACACGCTCGCTTCTGCACGATTGGCGGTTGGTGTTAAAACAGCCCCGCTGCAATGTTGATCGAAAACCCCAGCACTGCCGTATTGAATAAAAACCCCAGCAGCGAATGGCCCAACACTGCTTTGCGCATCTCGCGGGTGGCGACTTCTACGTCTGACGTTTGTACCGCAACGCTCAGGGTGAAAGAGAAATACATGAAGTCCCAATAATCCGGGTTCAATTCACCTTCGGGGAAGCGCAAGGCTGGCTCCGTCCCTTCGTTGTTATAAAACAACCGCGCATAGTGCAGGCCGAAAATAACCCCGATCATCAGCCATGAGCCCACCACAGTCAGCCCGGTAAAGGCGTAGTGCAGCAGTTGCTCGGAGTGACGCAGCTGGCTGTTGCCGGTGAGTTCGAGGGTAATCGCCGCCAAGCTGACAACCGCCGCGAAGCTCACGGTGAACAGCACCATGCTGGCATTTTCGTCTTCTATTTCTGCGGTGCGTTTGACGTCGCCTACTTTGGAGCGAAGCATCAGCCACAGGGTCAGGAGTAAGTACAGCCAGACACCGGCGTTCCAGCCCAACAGAAACTTGGTGGTCAACGAGGTGGCGGGATTAAAGATGCCGACCGCCAGCCCCAACAAAGTGCCAGCGGTCAGGCGAGGGTGAGTGCGTGCAAGGTGCGGCATCGTCAATACAATCCATGTTACTGGGCGTTGCCGAACCTTAGCACGTGAAGCAGACGTTAACGTTGACGCGGTTTGCTGCGGGTCAGTTTCATCACCACCACAAAGAATACCGGCACAAATACCACGGCCAATGTGGCGACGATCATGCCGCCGATAACGCCTGTACCAATGGCTTGCTGGCTGCCCGAGCTGGCGCCTGTGGCAATCGCCAGAGGCACAACGCCGAGGATAAAGGCCAACGAGGTCATGACAATCGGTCGCAGACGCAGGCGGGCGGCTTTCACCGTGGCCTCAACCAGGTCGTGGCCTTCGTCGTACAGGGTCTTGGCGAATTCGATGATCAAAATGGCGTTCTTGGCCGACAAGCCAATAATCGTAATCAAGCCCACTTTGAAGAACACGTCATTCGGCATGCCGCGCAACGTCACCGCCAACACCGCACCGAGCACTCCCAAAGGCACTACCAATAGCACTGCGGTGGGGATCGACCAGCTTTCATACAGTGCAGCCAGGCACAGGAACACCACCAGCAACGACAGGCCCAACAACAACGGCGCTTGAGAGCCGGAGAGCTTTTCCTGCAGCGACAACCCCGTCCATTCAAGGCCGATGCCTGCCGGCAACTGATCAACCAGGCGTTGCATTTCCAGCATGGCTTCACCCGTTGTGTGGCCCGGGCCTGCTTCACCCGAAATACTCACCGCCTGATAACCGTTGTAGCGGGACATCTGCGACGGGCCTTGAATCCAGCGCGCTTCGACAAACGACGACAATGGCACCATTTTCCCCAGGTTATTGCGCACATTGATCTTCAGCAGGTCTTCAACCTGGCTGCGTTGATCGCCTTCAGCCTGCACGACAACCCGTTGCATGCGCCCCTGATTGGGGAAGTCGTTGACGTAGGCAGAGCCCACGGCGGTCGACAGCACATTACCGATGTCGGCAAACGAAATGCCCAGTGCATTGGCCCGTTTACGGTCGACTTCGAGTTGCACTTGCGGGCTTTCTGCCAGGGAGTCTTCGCGCACGTTGGCCAGTACCGGGCTTTTCTCGGCCAGGGCCATCAACTCGGTGCGCGCTTGCATCAGCACGTCATAACCGACACCGCCACGGTCTTGCAGGCGCAATTCAAAACCGCTGGAGGTGCCTAAACCACTGACCGCAGGCGGCAGAATGGAGAACGCCACGGCGTCTTTAAGCTCGCCAAACGCAGCGTTCGCGCGATCTGCGATGGCCGAAGCGGAATCCTTGATGCCACGTGTCGACCAGTCCTTGAAGGTAGTAAACGCCAGCGCGGCGTTCTGTCCGCTACCCGAGAAGCTGAAGCCCAGAATCATGGTCACGTTGCTGACTCCGGGCTCTTCGGCGTAGTGAGCTTCGATCTGCTTGGCCACCGCGATCGTCCGGCCCTGGCTGGCCCCTGGCGGCAACTGAATGTCAGTAATGATGAAGCCCTGATCCTCAACGGGCAGAAAAGAGGAGGGCAGGCGCGCAAAACACACCACCAGCACCACCAGCAAGGCACCGTATAGCAACAGATAACGGCCGCTGCGTTTGATCAGGTGCACCACCCAATGCTCGTAGCCCTCAGACAGCCGCTCAAACGTGCGGTTGAACCAGCCAAAAAAGCCGCCCTTGGCATGGTGCTCACCCTTGGCAATGGGCTTGAGCAGCGTCGCGCACAGGGCCGGGGTCAGCGACAGGGCCAAGAACGCCGAGAACAGAATCGAGGTCGCCATCGCCACCGAAAACTGCTGATAGATCACGCCCACCGAGCCCGGCATAAACGCCATGGGAATGAACACGGCCACCAGTACCAGAGTAATGCCGATGATCGCCCCGCTAATTTGCGTCATGGCCTTGTGCGTGGCCTCGCGGGGCGGCAAGCCTTCGCTGAGCATGATCCGCTCGACGTTCTCTACCACCACAATCGCGTCGTCCACCAGAATCCCGATGGCCAACACCATGCCGAACATGGTCAGTACGTTGATCGAGAAACCCAGGACCAGCATCGTGGCGAATGTGCCCATCAGGGCCACAGGCACTACCAGGGTCGGGATCAGCGTGTAACGGATGTTCTGCAAAAACAGGAACATCACGGCGAACACCAGCACCATGGCTTCGATCAGGGTGTACACCACCTTGGTGATCGAGACTTTGACGAACGGCGTGGTGTCATAAGGGATCTTGTACTCAACGCCCTCAGGGAAGTAGCGGCTCAGCTCATCCATCTTGGCGCGGATCATATTGCCGGTGCTCAAGGCGTTCGCTTCTGGCGCCAATTTCACGCTGAAAGCGCTGGACGACTTACCGTTCAGGCGGGTGCCGTACTGGTATTCCTGGCTGCCGATCTCAACCCGTGCCACATCGCTGACCCGGACCGTGGAGCCGTCCGGGTTGGCGCGCAGGACAATATCGCCGAACTCTTGCGGGCTCGACAGCTGGCCTTTAACTAGCACCGTGGCGGTAATTTCCTGAGTCGAGCGCCCCGGCAAATCACCGATGCTGCCCGCAGACACTTGCGCGTTCTGGCTGGCAATCGCTTGGTTGACGTCCGCCGGTGTCAGGTTGAAACCAATGAGTTTTTGCGTGTCGATCCAGATCCGCATGGCCCGTTCAGAGCCATACTGCTGAGCCTTGCCGACCCCTTCAACGCGCTTGATTTCGTTCATCACGTTACGCGCCAGGTAGTCGCTGAGGGCAACCTCATCCAGCCCGCTGCTCGGGTCTGCAGTCAGCGTTACCAGCATCAAGAAGCCCGAGGAGATTTTCTCAACCTGCAAGCCTTGCTGGATAACTGCTTGTGGCAAACGCGACTCCACCGCTTTAAGGCGGTTTTGCACGTTGACCTGAGCCATTTCCGGGTCTGTACCCGGCTTGAACGTGGCTGTAATGCTGGCACTGCCCAAACTGCTCTGGGACTCGAAATACAGCAGGCCGTCGGTGCCGTTGAGCTCTTGCTCAATCAGGCTGACCACGCTTTCGTCCAAGGTATGCGCCGACGCGCCGGGGTACACCGCATACACTTCAACTTGCGGCGGCGCGACCACCGGGTATTTGGCCACGGGCAGCTTCGGCAGCGCCAAGGCCCCGGCCAGCACAATAAATAACGCTACGACCCAGGCAAAGATCGGGCGATCGATAAAAAACTGCGGCATGCTCACCGATCCGTGGAGTGTGCGAGGGGAGGTGTCGGGTCATCAATTTGCACCTGTTCACCGGGACGTGCGTGTTGCAGACCTTCGATCACAATGCGGTCGCCCGCCTTCAGGCCTTCGTTAACGATCCAGCGATCATTGATCACGCCGCCCAGTTGCACGGGCTGCTGTTTGACCTTGCTTTCAGCATCTACCAGCAGCACCTGCGCCACCCCCGCGCTGTCACGCAGAATGGCCCGTTGCGGCACGCTGATGCCTTGCTTGTTGACCGCCTGTTCCAGGCGCACGCGGACAAAGCTGCCCGGCAACAAGTCGCGGTCCGGGTTGGCAAACTCACTGCGCAGGATGATCTGCCCGGTGCTCGGGTCAACGCTGACATCGGTAAACAACAGTTTTCCCGGTACCGGGTAGAGGCTGCCGTTGTCGCGGATCAAGGTGACGCGTGCCTGATTCTTGCCGACCTGTTGCAAGTCCCCGGCGCGGAATGAATCGCGCAGGTTGTCGAGGTCACGGGTTGATTGCATCAGGTCGACCTGAATCGGGTCCAACTGCTGGATGCGCGCCAGCGGTGTCACTTCACCCTGGCCAACCAGTGCACCTTCGGTGACCAGCGCACGACCGATACGCCCGGAAATCGGCGCTGTCACGGTGGCATAGCCCAGATTCAGTTTTGCCCGTTGCACAGCGGCCTTGTTGGCGGCGACTTCGGCCTGGGCCTGCAGCGATTGCGCGCGGGCATTGTCGTAGTCCTGACGGCTCACAGCATTGCTGTCGACCAAGGCGCTGTAACGCTGGTCTTGCAGTTTTGCCTGGAGGGCAAGTGCCTCGGATTTACGCAGTGCTGCTTGCGCGCTGTCCAGATCGGCCTGCAACGGCGCAGGATCAATAATAAACAGCACGTCCCCTTGTTTGACTTCGCTGCCTTCTTCGAAAGCGCGCTTGAGGACAACACCCGCCACTCGCGCGCTGACCTGCGCGACACGCGGCGCAACCACGCGGCCACTCAGTTCGTTATTGATCGACAGCGCTTGCGGGACGATGACTTCAGTGCTGACCTTGACCACAGGCGTCTTTTCTTCAGTGGCCGGAGTTTTACCGCAGGCACTCAAGGCTAAAGCCAGTGCCGAAAGACATAGCGGGACGAAGAGCTTTTTCAACGTTCGTGCCTTCTTATATATGCAGGGTAAGTCTGTAAAAGACCTTGGCATGCTAAGCGCAGCACGCAAAAGGCGTTGTGAAGCTGTGTAGGCGGTGTGTGAAAAAGTGTGAAGGTTCTGCTCCTATCCCTGAGAGGTTGTATATCCTTTGGGTTTTCCCCCGGTTGTAAGCATTTATTATGCCCACTATCTTGCTGGTCGAAGACGACGCCGCACTCTCCGAACTGATCGCCAGTTATCTCGAACGCAATGGTTACCAGGTCAATGTCATTGCGCGCGGTGACCAAGTGCGTGATCGAGCGCGAAACAACCCCCCGGATCTGGTGATTCTCGACCTGATGTTGCCGGGCCTGGATGGTTTGCAGGTCTGCCGATTACTGCGCGCCGACTCCGAAAGCCTGCCAATCCTGATGTTGACTGCGCGCGACGATAGTCATGATCAGGTTCTGGGGCTAGAGATGGGGGCCGACGATTATGTGACAAAACCTTGCGACCCTCGCGTCCTGTTGGCGCGTGTGCGCACTTTATTGCGGCGCAGCAGCCTGGCAGAGCCGCACGTCGCCAGTGACCGGATCCTGATGGGCAACCTGTGCATCGACTTGTCGGAACGCACAGTGACATGGCGCGGCGACATCATCGAACTGTCCAGCGGCGAATACAACCTCTTAGTGGTGTTAGCCCGGCATGCCGGCGAAGTGCTCAGTCGTGACCAAATTCTGCAGCGTCTGCGCGGCATCGAATTCAATGGCACCGATCGTTCGGTTGACGTGGCCATTTCCAAATTGCGCCGTAAGTTCGACGATGACGCCGGTGAGGCCCGCAAAATCAAAACCGTGTGGGGCAAGGGTTACTTGTTCAGCCGCTCGGAATGGGAATGCTGATTCGTGTTCAAAATTCTCATCCGCCTGTACCTGGTGACCATCGTCACGTTCGCCGGGGCCATTTATCTGGTGCCGGAAATGATCGTGGCGGTGTTTCACGACCGCTTCATGAACTACAACGTTGATATGTCACGCGGCATGCAAGCCTTGCTGGTCAAGCAGTTTGACCAGGTGCCTGCGCAGCAGTGGCCCGCGCTGGCACAGGACCTTGATAGCCAATTCGCGCCGCTGCGGATCAACCTGCTGCCCATTACCGACCCGCAGTTCAGCACCGCCGAGCAGCACCAGTTGCATCAGGGGCAGGGCGTGTTGCGCATCGGTGAGTGGGGCTGGCGCACGCGGGTGGTTTCACCGTTGAACGGCGAGCAGGCCATCGAACTGGTGATGCCGCCTGATCCGTTCGACTTGAACGTGCTGTATTGGAGCATCAACGTGTTGATTGGTGCGGCATTGCTCGCGGGCTTATTGCTGTGGCTACGCCCGCATTGGCGCGATCTTGAGCGCCTCAAGCGCACGGCAGCACGTATTGGTCAGGGGCAACTCAGCGAGCGTACGCAGATATCCCCGCGCTCCAACATCTACAGCCTGGCCAGCGCCTTTGACACGATGGCCCAGGACATCGAGAACCTGCTCAACCAGCAGCGGGATTTGCTCAACGCGGTCTCACATGAGTTGCGTACCCCATTGACCCGCCTCGATTTTGGTTTGGCGCTGGCACTCTGTGACGACCTGCCGCCCGCCAGTCGTGAGCGTTTGCAGGTGCTGGTCGGGCATATTCGCGAACTGGATGAATTGGTGCTGGAATTGCTGTCGTTCAGCCGTCTGCAAAACCCGGCGCTGGTCCCGGAGCGCATCGAGGTGTCACTGGCAGAGTTTATCGACAGCATCCTCGGCAGTTTTGACGAGGAGCTTGAAGCCCCGGAAATCGTCCTCGACGTGATGCTGCACGGCACCGAAGAGCGTTTTGCCCTCGACCCGAGGCTGACGGCCCGGGCTTTGCAAAACCTGTTGCGCAATGCCATGCGCTACTGCGATCGACGGATTCAGGTGGGGGTTAGCCTCAATGCCAAAGGCTGCTCGTTGTGGGTGGATGACGACGGCATCGGCATTCCCGAGCAGGAACGAGAACGCATCTTCGAGCCGTTTTATCGCCTGGACCGCAGCCGCGATCGGGCAACCGGTGGTTTTGGCCTGGGGTTGGCCATCAGCAGGCGAGCCCTGGAGGCCCAGGGCGGCACCTTGAATGTTGAGCAATCGCCACTGGGCGGGGCGCGTTTCAAACTGTGGTTGCCAGCCTGACGCAGCGTGGCGCGGGCGAACCCGCGCTTTGCCTCAGATCGAGCGGCGTTGCCGGCTCACGTGTTTCAAGCCTTCAAGCACCAGGACCGCCACGGCCAGCCAGATCGGCCCATAGGTCAGCCATTGGCCTTCTTCCAGGCTATCGCCCAGCAACAGGGCGACGGCCACCAGCAGCACCGGCTCAACGTAGCTGAGCAGGCCAAACAAGCTGAAGGGCAGCAAACGGCTGGCGAGAATATAAGAAAAGCCGGCGGCCGCACTGATGATCCCCATCAAGGGCACCAGCCAATACAGTGCCTGGCGCTGCGCATCGAGATCTACATGCTGGCCCGCCAGCACAAACCACAGCGCAACCGGCACCATCAGCAGCATGTCCAGCCACAGACCGCCCAGGTTATCGATGCCGATTTTCTTGCGCAGCACGAAGTACATCGGGTAGCCGATGGCCACAACCAGTGTGGTCCAGGAGAACCCGCCGGTGCGGTACAACTCGTTCGCCACGCCAATCACGGCCAGGGCGGTGGCTATTTTCTGCAAATGCGAAAGATGCTCGCCGTAGACAATGCGCCCGGTGAGAATCATGGTCAGCGGCAGCAGAAAGTAACCCAATGACACATCCAGGCCGTGCCCGTTGATCGGCCCCCACATAAACATCCATAGCTGCACGCCGACCAGAAAGCTGGTGACCAGTACGCAAGGAATTAGAAGAGGTTTGTCTCGTAAGCGATTGAAAATTATGGGAACCCATTTCCAATCACCAGAGAAGCAGATAAACAGAGTCATGAAGGGCAGCGAGATCAGTATTCGCCAGCCGAAGATTTCCTGGCCATCAAGCGGCCAAAGCAGGGAAGTGAAGTAGTACAGGACGCCAAACAAGCAGGAAGCCAAAATCGATAAAACAATACCTTTAGACACAACAACCTCAATGGATCTACAGCGTTACTCATGAGAGTGGGCACATAGATTGAGGTTGTTGGAGGTCGTTGGCAAATCCCTTTTAAACCAGTGACTTGGCTCAAAGACTTACAGAATACGATCAAGCTCTAAAAGTCCAAGCAAATACTGGGCCAAAGTCGTTTTAAACGAGCGTTCGTGTTTTCTGAAAAAGTGATTAACGGTAGTGTGTGCCACACCCGGACAGGCTCAAACGTTACACAGAGCGACGTTGGCGCACCAAGTGTTTAAACCCTTCAAAGATCAGCACCATTACCGCCAGCCAGATCGGGATGTACGTCAGCCATTGGCCTGAGCTGATGCTTTCGCCCAGTAGCAGGGCGACAAGTACCAGCAACACCGGTTCAACATAGCTGAGCAAGCCAAACAGGCTGAACGGCAGCATCCGGCTGGCAATGATGTAGCTGATCAAGGCCAGGGCACTGATGCCGCCCAGAATCGGGATTAGCACATACAGTGCTGCTCGCTCGCTGGCCACGTCGAAACCGTGTTCGCCGCTTTGCACGAACCACCAGGCAATCGGGATCAGCAACAGCATGTCAAACCACAAACCGCCGAGGTTGTCGGTCGCCATGCGTTTGCGCAGCACGAAATACACCGGGTAACCAATGGCCACCAGCAGCGTGGTCCATGAGAACCCGCCCACGCGATAGACCTCGTTGGCCACACCGATGGTGGCCAGGGCAGCAGCGATTTTTTGCAAGTGCGACAAGTGCTCGCCAAACACGATGCGCGCGGTCAGCAGCATGGTCAGCGGCAGCAGAAAGTACCCCAGCGACACATCCAGGCTATGCCCGTTAAGCGGCGCCCACAGGAACAGCCAGAGTTGCACCCCAACCAGCGCGCTGGAAGCCGCCAGCACGCCCCACAACCGAGGCTGCTTGCGCAGGCGGGAGAAGATCACCGGGACGTGTCGCCAGTCACCCGAGAAAAACATGAACAGCGTCATGCATGGCAGCGTCAGAAGCATCCGCCAACCGAATATCTCAGCCCCGCTGAGGGGCCACAGCATGGACGTGTAGTAATACATGACACCGAACAGGCTCGATGCCAGAACCGATAAAACAATACCTTTGGACACAACAGCCTCGTTGAAACGCACTTTATGATTTTTAGGAAGTGCATAGCTTGAGGCTATGGAAGGTGCAGGGCAATAACATAAAGGGGGTAGGGGTTTGATCCCAGAGGGTTAACCGATTCAGTCGCGGTAAAACACTTGCACCAGGTGATAGCCGAATTTGCTCTTCACCGGGCCGTGCACCACGCGCAGCGGCTTTTTGAAGATGATCTGATCAATCACCCCGACCATCTGCCCCGGACGCACTTCGCCCAAGTCACCCCCGCGCTTGCCTGACGGGCAAGTAGAGAACTTTTTTGCCAGCACATCGAAGGCTTCGCCTTTGGCAATGCGCTGCTTGAGCGACTCGGCTTCTTCGGCGGTCTTGACCAAAATGTGGCGGGCTTGAGCTTTCATGGGGCAGATACCTTGCAACTGTGGGGCTTTTTACGAGGGCGCGGATTATGCCTGAGTTTTCTCCAGGTAGCGCGGCAAGTGCAAGCGCACGCGGGTGCCGGAGCCACTTTCGCTGATGATGCTGACGTGCCCGCCGGACTGCTGGGCAAAGCCGTAGATCATCGACAGGCCCAGACCGGTGCCTTGGCCCACCGGCTTGGTGGTAAAGAACGGGTCAAAGGCCTTGGCAAGAATTTGCGGAGTCATGCCTGCACCGTTGTCGCTGACTTCAAACATCACATACTCACCGGCCTTTATCGGCTCAAGCGTGCTGGACTGGCTGTCCGTGAGGTAGGTATTAGCGGTACGCACGACCAACTCGCCGCCGTCTGGCATGGCGTCACGGGCATTGATAATCAGGTTGAGCAGGGCGCTTTCGAGCTGGCCGCTGTCAGTGTTCACGGCCCAGACGTCTTCGCCCAGTTCAACGTGCAAATCAATGTTGGCCCCTTTGGTACTGCTGAACAGCGCTTGCAGTGAGCTGACCAGTTGGTTGGGGTCCAGCGGCCTGCGGTCCAGTGATTGGCGCCTGGAAAACGACAGCAATCGGTGCGTCAGGGCAGCTGCACGCTGTGCCGAAGACACCGCTGCGTCGGTAAATCGACCCACTTCAGTGATCCGACCGGCCGCGATATAACGCTTCATCAAGTCCAGGCTGCCGAGAATTCCGGTGAGCATATTGTTGAAATCGTGGGCGATACCGCCGGTTAACTGGCCCACGGCTTCCATTTTCTGGGCATGCCGCAAGGCTTCTTCGGCCCGTTCACGCTCGTGCATCTCACGTTGCAGTTGCGCGTTGGCTTCGGCCAATGCCTGGGTGCGCTGCGCTACGCGCTCCTCAAGGGTTTCATTGAGATTGAGCAGCGCTTGTTCGGTTTTTTTACGCTCGGTGATGTCCAACGCCGCGCCCATAAAGCGCTGAGCGCTGCCAGGGCCGCCGGAAAAACAACGGCCCCGGGCAAAAATCCAGCGCACCTTGCCGTCCAGGTTCTGCAGGCGATATTCCTGGGCATACTCGCCGTTGCGGGTCACGCAGTCCTTGATTGTACGGGTCAGCAGTGCGCGGTCATCAGGGTGCACGCCTTGCAGGTAGGCGGTGATGGGCAATTGCCCGGAAAGCTGCGGTTCGATGCCGTGCATTTGCGCGAAGCGGCTGTCGGTCACAAACAGGTCCTGGTCAATGTTCCAGTCCCATGTGCCGACGCCGTTGGTGGCGGTCAGTGCCAGTTGCAGACGCTCTTCAGTGTCATGCTGGGCTTTGCGGCTGGCCAGCGAGCGTTGGCGCAACTTGATGGCGGTGCGCCTGCGACGCGAGGTCTTGACTGCCGTCATCAGGATGCCCGCCACGTTGCCTTGCTCGTCGTGAACCGGGCTGAAGGTCAGGTCCAGCCATAGTTCGGTGGCGTGCTTCTGGTCCGGATAAAGGAAGTACTGGTCCAGGTACGAGCGGCTTTGCCCGGCCCGTACCGAGGCAATCACCGGTCGACTGAACTCTGCGTATTCCGGCCAGCTGAAATGCAGCGGCTGAGCAAAGCCTGCCGGGTGCTTGTTGCCCGCCAGTGCGGCAAAACTGTCGTTGTAGATTTGCGTCAGTTCTTCGCCCCACAGCAGCAACATTGGCATGGGTGAGTGCATGACCATTTGCGCACTGGTGCGCAGGCTTTGCGGCCAGTCAGTGATCTGGCCCAAAGGGCTGCGTGCCAACGCCGTGAGTTGGCGGGTGGTAAAAACGGCGCTCATGGATAAGTCCCGAGTGTGAAGCTAAAAGAAGTGTATTTAATGCCGGATAGCGGCTAAAGGCTATTAATGATCTTGAAAAGCCCGTGCTTGAGCGTGCGACTAAGGTCCAATGAGTGTCGAGCTTAGCCTTTCGTACAATTGCGCCCCGTTTTTACAGGCAAGGGATTCGCTTCGGTATTTCACCGCAGGTGCGACGTCCCTTGTTTTTGTTGCGCGAAAGATTCGCTGCTGGAGCATGGTCATGGTTCATCCTTTTTCATCGTTGAAGCAAAGCCGCATGGCGCGTATGAGTGCACTGGCCGTGTGTGCCGGTTTCGCTGCCCAGACGCAGGCCGGCGGTTTTTTTGAAGACAGCAGCGGCTCGCTGGAGTCGCGCACGGTGTACTTCAATCGCGACTTCCGCGATGGCAGCAGTTCAAGCCCTCAAGGCGCTTCCAAACGCGATGAGACGGCCCAAGGGTTTATCCTCAACCTGCAATCGGGCTACACCGAAGGCACCGTCGGCTTTGGCCTCGACGCGCTGGGCATGCTGGGGATCAAGTTGGACTCCAGCCCGGCCAACAGTAACAGCGGCCTGCTGCCTTCGACCGGCAGCGATCCGCGTCGTTCCAAAGATCAATACGCCAAAGGTGGCCTGACCGCCAAAATGCGTGTATCCAAGACCGTGCTCAAGTACGGCACCTTGCTGCCTGACCTGCCGTTGCTCAAGTACAACGACGGCCGTTTGCTGCCCAACATCTTCAACGGCGCGATGCTGGAGTCCCAGGAAATCAAAGACCTGAAGTTCATGGCTTCGCGTCTGGACCGCTACACCGCACGGGACTCCACCGACTCCCAGGACCTGCGGCTGAACTGCAAAAACAAGCGTTATGCCTGCAACATCACGGCTGACCATTTCACGATGTACGGCCTCGATTACAAGGTTAACGAGCAACTGACGGCGCAGTACCACTACGCTGAGCTACAAGACATTTACCGTCAGCAGTTCATTGGCCTGTTGGCCAAGCAGCCGATGGGGCCGGGTGTACTGGCCGCCGATGTGCGCTTGCTGAAAAGCGATGACAGCGGCTTGTCCAGAGCCGGGACCATCGATAACCGCGCCTTTGGCACTCTGCTGTCTTACTCGTTGGGCGGTCATAAGTTCGGCGCCGGTTGGCAGACTCTGAACGGCAAGACCTCAATGCCGTACCTGGATGGGACCAATCCGTACTTGGTCAACTATGTTCAGGTCAACGACTTCGCCAACGCGCAAGAGCGTTCGTGGCAACTGCGTTACGACTACGACTTCAAGGCCATGGGCATCGACGGTTTGTCCTTCATGACCCGTTACGTGAACGGCGATAACATCAAAGTGGTTGGCCGCAACGAAGAAGGCAAAGAGTGGGAACGCGACAGCGAGCTCAAATACGTGGTGCAGAGCGGCCTGTTCAAAGACGTCAGCGTGCGATTCAGAAATGCGACCTATCGCACCAACTACTCAAAATTCTCCCGCGACGTCGACGAAACACGACTGATCGTCGGCTATAACCTGTCGATCTGGTAACCATCCCCCCTGTAGGAGCGAGCTTGCCTCGCGAGCTTTTAAAGATCAAAAGATCGCGAGGCAAGCTCGCTCCTACAAGAGATGTCTTAATCCAATTGGTGCCTGTACGGCAAATCCGGCCCGGTTTTGCTGCAGGTCAGTGCCGCCGCACGGCATGCAAAATCGAGCAGGGCGGCGATGTCCGCTTTGCTCAACTGCTGCAAACCTTCGATTGAATCCCGTTGCTGCTCGGTCAGCCAGGCAATGACCGCAGCCTGAAAGGTGTCACCGGCGCCCACGGTATCGGCCACGGTCACCGACTGCGCTGGCAGCGAATACTGCCCATGTTCGCGACTTAACACGCTTGCGCCTTCTGCGCCCCGAGTCAAAAACACTAACTGACAACGCTGACTCAACCAGGATTGCGCGATCTGCTGCGGGTCTTGTCCCGGATACAGCAACTCAAGGTCTTCATCGCTGACTTTTATCAGGTCGGCATAGGGGATCAGTTGTTTGATCCGCTGGCGCCACACCTCGATATCAGGCTCAGGGTTGAGCCGCACGTTCGGGTCAAGGCTGATCAGGCGCTTGCCGCTTTCACGTTGCACCAAGGCCAGCAACGTATCGGCAATCGGTTGCACCACCAGCGAGAACGAGCCGACGTGTACTCCACGTATCAGCGGCCCCAACGTTGGCAGGTGCTGCACGTGCAGTTGCCGGTCGGCGCAGCCTTCTCCGCGAAAGCTGTAGTTGGGCACGCCATTGGCATCCAGCGCGACCATGGCCAGGGTGGTGGGTGCATCGATCTCCCACCAATACTGATCCGTCACGCCTTCGTTGAGCAGGACCTGTTTCAGGCGTTTGCCCAGATAGTCCGTGGAAAGCCCGGCAAACAACCCGGCTTCTACGCCCAGGCGACGTAAGCCCACAGCCACGTTGAAGGGCGAACCACCGGCAATCGCATTAAAGCCGACTTTATTCGGCAAGCCGGCCGTGTCCGCCTGGGCAAAAAAATCAAATAACGCTTCACCGCATACCAGGTACATAAGTCTCACTCGGTTAAGGCGCTTACCTGCTCTCGGTAGCGCTGATAAGCCTGTTCATAGGCGAGGACATGGGTCGGGTCGGGGTGTGTCTGGCTGTTTGACTCTAGCCGCACGCAACGTTGGCAGAGGTCTTCAAGGGTCTCGGCACCTGCGCTGACACACCATGCCGCCTGAATGGCGGCCCCCAGTGCCGCCGCTTCGCTTTGCTCGGTACAGACCACCGGGGTGTTCATGATGTCGGCCACCATCTGGCGCCACAGTGCGCTTTTGGAGCCGCCGCCAACCAGACAAATGGCCTGGCTTTGCAGGCCGTTACGGCGCAATAAATCCAGGCCGTAACGCAAACCAAAGGTGGTGCCTTCGATGGCGGCGCGGCACAGATTGGCCTGGGTCATATTGGTCAGGGTCAGGCCCTGAACACTGCCGGTGGCATGGGGCAGGGCGGGCACCCGTTCACCGTTCAAAAACGGCAGCATGCTGATCCCGTCGGCGCCAATCGGGGCTTGGCTGGCCAGCGTATTAAAGGCCTCGACGGACAACCCGAACAATTCACGAACAGCGCTGGTGGCGTTGGTCAGATTAAGGGTGCAAATCAGCGGCAGCCAGCCGCCGCTGGAGGAACAAAAGCTCGCCACAGAGGCATACGGGCTGATCTGCGCTTGCGCATCAAATGCGTACACGGTGCCCGACGAGCCGAGGCTCATGGTGATGATCCCCGGGCTGATATTGCCCGTACCGATGGCGCCCAGCATGTTGTCGCCGCCTCCGCTGGACACCACGGCATTCGGGTTGAGGCCCAGCAAGTGGGCGACGTGCGGGCGCAGTGTGCCGACCGCTTGATGGGGTTCCAGCAACTGCGGCAGTGCCTGTTCCAGACGCCCGCTGGGGTCGATGTGGCGCAAGATGTCGAGGTCCCACTGGCGGGTTCGCACATTGAAATAACCGGTGCCGGAAGCGTCGCCATATTCACTGCAATAGCGCCCCGTCAGCCAGAAATTCAGGTAATCGTGGGGCAGCAAAATATGCGCGGTCTGTTCAAGTACCTGCGGATGGTGACGGCGTGTCCAGAGCAGTTTGGACACGGTATATCCCGGTGCAATCACCAGCCCCAAGCGCTCGAGCGCCCCGGCATCACCGCCCAGCCAGACCAGCAGTTGTTGGTTTTCGGGGCTGGACTCGGTGTCACACCAGAGTTTGGCCGGGCGCAGGACATTACCGTCTGCGTCGAGCAATACCAGCCCGTGCTGTTGGCCGCTGACGCCGATGCCTTGAATCTGCAGGCCGCTGACCCCGGCGTTGTCCAGTGCCTGGCGGGTGGCGATCTGCAAGGCCTCTAGCCATTGTTCGGTGTCTTGCTCGCGACGGCCGTTTTCGCCCTGGATTAATGTGTGAGCGGCAGCCCCCAGCCCCAGCACCTGGCCGGACTGGCTGTCGAGGACCAGGGCTTTTGTGCCCTGGGTGCCGCAATCGATGCCCAGGTATAAATGCTTCATAGAAACCTAACCTTGCAGTACGTGTGGTCGCGGACGAGGGTGGAATAGGCGCTTTTACAGCCGCGCCAGACTCTCGAGCGTCCCGCTCACGCCCACTTCACGCAAACTGTTGAGGCACCACTCAAACGCCGCCACAAACTCGGCCGACTGCGCGATTGCCGTGCCAAAAATCTCCTCAACCCCCAGCAGGCGTTGCACGATCAGCTCGTCGTCAGCCACCAGCGCCTGGCAGAATTCAGCCCGCGGGTCCGGAATGGCATAGGTTTGCCCGGTTTCATCAACCCCCTTGAGGTACAACGCCCACGCCGCGACCACCAAGGCGGCACGCTTCAATTCAGCGCCGTCGGCAATCAGACGATTGATCGTCGGCACGGTGAATTTAGGGAATTTCGACGAGCCGTCAGAACACACGCGCTCCAACTGGTCGGCAATCGCCTGATTGGAGAAGCGCTGCACCAGTGTGTTTTTGTAAACCGCCAGGTCAATGCCCGGCACGGGCGCCAGTTGCGGGGTGACGTCTTTGTCCATATAGGCACGCATGTACGCCACAAACAGCGGGTCGTTCATGGTGTCGTGGACGAAGCGATAGCCCTTCAAAAAGCCCAGATATGTCAGCGCCAGATGGCTGCCGTTGAGCAGTTTGATCTTCATTTCTTCATAGGGCGTGACGTCATCGGTGAGCTGCACGCCCACCGTTTCCCAGGCGGGGCGGCCGTTGTTGAACTTGTCCTCCAGCACCCATTGAATAAACGGCTCGCACACCACCGGCCAGGCATCGTCGATGCCCAACTGGTCGTGCAGTTGCAAACGGTGGGCGTTGCTGGTCATGGGCGTAATGCGGTCGACCATTGCATTGGGGAAGCTGACGTTGGCGGCGATCCAGTCGTGCAAGTCCGGGTTGCTCAATGCGGCGAAGGCCAGCAGGGCTTTACGGGCCACGTTGCCGTTATGCGGCAGGTTATCGCACGACATCACGGTAAAGGCCGGGGTGTGGTTGGCGCGGCGTTGGGCGAGGGCGGCACACAACACGCCAAACACCGTGCGCGGTGCGTGCGGCTGGGCCAGGTCCTGCTGAATCTGCGGCAACTGAGCCATAAACTCGCCGGTGCTGTCGTCGATGCAGTAGCCACCTTCGGTGATGGTCAGCGAGACGATGCGGATGTGCGGGCTGGACAGTTTGTCGATCACCGCCTGGATGCTGTCTTCGGCCAGCAGCATGTTGCTGATCGAGCCGATGATGCGGCTTTGCGTGTCGTCGCTGTCGCCCAGTTCGAACAAGGTATAGAGGTAGTCCTGGCCTGCCAGGTCATCACGCACTTTACGGTCTTCGGGGCGCAGGCCGATGCCGCAGATGCTCCAGTCCAGATCGCGCCCTTGATCCATTAGCGCATCGGTATAAAACGCCTGATGCGCGCGGTGAAAGCCGCCGACCCCGAAATGCGCGATGCCGTGCTGCGTGTCGCTGTCGAGGTAGGTTGGCTTGGCCACTTGTGAGGTCAGGTTGTCGAGGTTACGACGGTTCAATTTCATGGGTGCGATCTCAAAAAAAGCGCGTCAGAGTCAGGCAGCAGCACGCAAGGAACGGCTTATGGCCAGCCCTTGGGCATCAAATAAATGGCAATGTTCACTGTCCAGATGCAGGTGCAATTGCTCGCCGTACTGGCTCGCCATATCACCGCGAATACGCATGGTCAGGGGTTCGCCACAGGCAGTGATCACATGGCAATAGGTGTCGCTGCCCAGGCGCTCACCGACGTCAGCGGTGACCGTCAGGGTGCAGTCCCCGGGCTTGGCCAGGTTCAGGTGCTCGGGGCGAATGCCCAGTGTCACCTCACTGCCCAGGCTCAGCGAAGGGCCGATTAAAGGCAGTTGAATGCGCGTGCCCGCATCCAGCGCGACTTCGCAGCCCTGGCTATCGAGGCGGCTGATTTTGCCTTTCAAAAAGCCCATTTTCGGCGTGCCGAGAAAGCCTGCGACAAACAGGTTGACCGGGTGGTGATACAGCTCCAGCGGCGAGCCGACCTGTTCGATTTTACCGGCGTTGAGCACCACCACCTTATCGGCCAGGGTCATGGCTTCGACCTGATCGTGGGTCACGTAAATCATGGTGGCTTGCAGTTCTTGATGCAGGCGCGCCAGTTCCAGGCGCATTTGCACTCGCAGTGCCGCATCAAGGTTGGACAGCGGCTCGTCAAACAGGAAAATCTTCGGGTTGCGCACAATCGCCCGGCCAATAGCCACGCGCTGGCGTTGCCCGCCAGATAACTGCTTGGGCTTGCGCTCAAGCAAGGGCGCCAGTTCAAGGATTCGCGCCGCTTCGTTGACCTTTTTCTCGACGTCGGCTTTGGGCACGCCCGCCAGATCTAGCGCAAACGACATGTTCTTACGCACGGTCATGTGCGGGTACAGCGCGTAGGTCTGGAACACCATCGCCAGGTCACGTTTGGCCGGGCTGACTTCGGTGATGTCACGTCCGCCCAGGGAGATAGTCCCGCCGGTGACTTCTTCAAGCCCGGCAATCAGGCGCAGCAGGGTCGATTTACCGCAGCCCGACGGGCCGACAAACACCACGAATTCCCGGTCATTCACTTCAAGGTCAATGCCCTTGATGATCGACAGCCCTTCGAAACCTTTTTGCAAATTCTTGATTTTCAGGTTGGCCATGATGAGCCTCCAGTCGTTATTTTTATTTAACAGCGCCGAAAGACAAGCCGCGAACCAGTTGCTTCTGGCAGATCCAGCCGAAAATCAGGATCGGCGCGCAGGCCAGGGTCGAGACGGCCGACAATTTGGCCCAGAACAACCCTTCAGGGCTTGAATAAGAGGCGATCAGGGCGGTCAGCGGTGCAGCGCTGGAGGACGTCAGGTTCAGCGACCAGAAGGCTTCGTTCCAGCACAGAATCAGCGACAGCAACAAGGTCGACGCCAGGCCACCCTTGCTGATGGGCAGCAGCACGCGAATCACCTCTTGCCACAGGGTGGCGCCGTCCAGCCGGGCGGCTTCGAGGATGTCTTTGGGGATGTCCTTGAAGTAGGTGTAAATCATCCAGACCACAATCGGCAGGTTGATCAAGGTGTAGATGATGATCAGCGCGACACGGGTGTCGAGCAGGCCGAAGCTTTTGGCCAGCAGGTAAATCGGCATCAGCACGCCCACCGGCGGCAACATCTTGGTGGAGAGCATCCACAGCAGCGTGCCTTTGGTGCGCTTGGTCTCGTAGAACGCCATGGAGTAGGCGGCCGGGATCGCGATCAACATGCACAGCAGGGTCGCGGTGAACGAGATCACCACCGAGTTCCAGGCAAAGTGAAAGTAGCCACTGCGCTGCTCAATGTGCAGGTAGTTTTCCAGGGTCGGGGTGAAGATAAACTGCGGCGGCGAGGCAAACGCGTCGAGTTCGCTCTTGAAGCTGGTCAGCACCATCCAGAAGATCGGGAAGAAAATCAGGATCGCGATGGCCCAGGCCAGGGTGCCGAGCAGCACGCTTTGCAGACGGCGGGATTGTTGGAGTGTCATCACGTGATCCTCACGACTTGTCTGTCAGGTTTTTGCCCAACATGCGCACCAGAATAATGGCGGCGATGTTGGCGATGACCACAGCGATCAGCCCACCGGCCGACGCCATGCCGACGTCGAACTGCACCAGTGCCTGGTTGTAGATCAGGTAGGCGAGGTTGGTCGAGGCGTAGCCAGGGCCGCCGTTGGTGGTGGTGAAGATTTCGGCGAACACCGACAACAGGAAGATGGTTTCAATCATCACCACCACGGCAATCGGGCGGGCCAGATGCGGCAGGGTCAGGTGCCAGAAAATCGCGATTGGCCCCGCGCCATCGAGGCGGGCGGCTTCTTTTTGCTCCTGGTCCAGCGACTGCATGGCGGTCATCAGGATCAAAATGGCGAACGGCAACCACTGCCACGAAACAATGATGATGATCGACAGCAGCGGGTAATGCGCCAACCAGTCAACCGGCTGTGCGCCGAAGAACTTCCAGACGGCCGCGAGAATCCCTGATACCGGGTGGAAAATCAGGTTCTTCCAGATCAGCGCGCCCACCGTGGGCATGATGAAAAAGGGTGAAATGAGCAATATCCGGACAATGCCGCGGCCCATGAACTCAGTGGCTTCCAGCAGGGCACTGATCAACACCCCAAAGACCACGCTGATCAACAGCACGCTGCCGACCAGCAGCAAGGTGTTGGTGGCGCCCGGCAAAAAGCCCGAGTCGGTCAGGAAGTAGGTGAAGTTTTCCAGCCCGACAAACTGGTTTTCGCCGGGGTAGAGCAAGTTGTAGCGGATCAGCGAAAAGTACAGGGTCATGCCCAGCGGCACGATCATCCACAGTAGCAACAGCGCCACGGAGGGTGAGACCAGAAACCAGCCGGGGTTGAGCAGCCGTGATTTACGCACCTGCGGCGGAGCGTCAATCGCTGTCGTAACAGTCGAAGTTGTCATGGTAAGTACCTGAAAAATAACGCAAAGCGTTTGTGGGGGCGGGCTTGCTCGCGATCGCATCACCTCAGTGAATCAGGTGTGCCGAGTTGCCTGTATCGCGAGCAAGCCCGCTCCCACAAGTTTTTGGCGTTGGGTCGACTATTTTGGATAGCCCGCACGTTTCATTTCGCGCTCAGTGGATTGCTGGGCGGCCGCCAGCGCTTGGTCCACTGTGGTCTGGCCAATCAGCGCCGCCGAGAACAATTTGCCGACCTGGGTGCCGATGGCCTGGAACTCAGGGATCGTCACCAACTGAATGCCCACATAAGGCACAGGCTTGAGGGTCGGGTCTTTGGGGTTGGCGGCTTTGAGCGATTCCAGCGTGACTTTGGCAAACGGCGCGGCTTGCAGGTAGGCGTCGGTGTAGGTCGAGTTGCGCGTGCCCGGCGGCACGTTGGCGATGCCGTCTTTTTCCGCCACTAAAGCGCCGTACTCCTTGGACGTTGCCCAGGTGCTGAAGGTTTTTGCGGCGTCTTTGGCTTTGGAACTGGTAGGAATGGCCAGTGCCCAGGAGTAAAGCCAGGCGCTGCCTTTGTCGGTGACTTGCTGCGGGGCAAAGGTAAAGCCGACATGGTCAGCAACTTTACTCTGGGACTTGTCAGTAACAAATGACCCGGCGACGCTGGCGTCAACCCAGATCGCGCATTTACCGCTGTTGAACAGCGCCAGGTTTTCGTTGAAACCGTTGCTGGTCGCGCCCGGAGGGCCGGACTCCTTCATGGTGTTGACGTAGAAGTTCAGGGCGTTCTTCCATTCAGGGCCGGTAAATTCTGGCTGCCATTTCTCATCGAACCAGCGCGCGCCGTAGGCGTTGGCCACGGTGCCGATCAGGGCCATGTTCTCGCCCCAGCCAGCTTTGCCGCGCAGACAAATGCCGTATTGCTCCTTATCGGGTTTGTTCAGTTGTTTGGCAAAGCCTGCGATCTGCTCCCAAGTCGGGTGCTCAGGCATGGTCAGCCCTGCCTCTTTGAACAGGTCGGTGCGGTAATAGGTCATGGAGCTTTCGGCGTAAAACGGCAGGGCGTAGAGCGTGCCGTTGACTGACAAACCATCACGTACTGACGGGAACACATCTTCAATGGCGTACGTGGCGGGCAAGTCGGTCATGGGTTCGAGCCAGCCTTTGGCACCCCACAGTGCGGCTTCGTACATGCCAATGGTCAGTACGTCGAACTGGCCGCCCTGGGTCGCAATATCGGTGGTCAGGCGCTGACGCAGGACGTTCTCTTCGAGGACGACCCAGTTGAGCTTGATATCGGGGTGTTCGCTCTCGAAGGTTTTCGCGAGCTTTTGCATACGGATCATGTCGCTGTTGTTGACCGTGGCGATGGTCAGGGTTTGCGCGCCCAAGGCGATGCCGCTGAGGGTCATGCAAGTCGCCACACATAACGCTTTGACAGGAATATTCATTGAGCACTCCTCTTCATCGGCCAGGCGGCTTTTGAAGGACGGTTATTGTTTTTATAGCTGCCGGCCCAGAGACCTGCACGTGGGCTGATTACAGCCCTCAATCACCGTCGTGACAAAGCTTTGGAAACACTTGAACCGATACTATTTTGCACTGCGCTGGCGTTCACCCGGCAGCGGCTGGTTTTGCTCGGTTAAACGCTGGACCGCAAGGCGCCGATAGTGTGATGGAGTCATGCCTTTAAGCTGCTGAAAACGCCGATTGAAGTTGGAAATATTGTTGAATCCCGACTCAAAACAGACGTCGGTGACGGCTTTTTCGCCATCGGCCAGCAGCTCGCAGGATTTACTGATGCGCAAACGGTTCACAAATTCGATAAAACAACGCCCGGTGGCCTGTTTGAACACCCGCGAGAAATAGGTCGGTTTCATGCCCATGTACGCGGCCACTTCTTCCAGGGTCAGCTCGCGGGCGTAGTGAGTAAAAATATAATCCACGGCGCGGTTGGTACGGTCGATGGTCTGCTCGTCGGCCAAGTGCCCGGCCGTCACGCCAGACAACAGCTGATAATCGTCGCAGTCGGCCAGCAACTGCAGCAGGATCAAAAAATGCCCCAGACGGGTGGTGCCGGTGGCGTCAGCAATGGCCTGCATCAGGTCGACCGCCCGGCGAATGGTTTTAGCGCAACGAAACTCGATGCCGTACTGCGCCCGCTCAAGCATTGGCGTCAGGGCTTTCAGCTCGGTGAACACGGTGCTCGCGTTTTCGAGCATTTCATCGGTGAAGTTGACCAGCATGTCGCGCAGGGGCACCACTTCATCCTCGCTCACCTGGCTGATCCAGTTGTGAGGCAGGTTGGGCCCGGTCAGAAACAGTGTTTCAGGGTAAAAATTGCCGATATAGTCGCCGACAAACACTTTGCCGCTGCTGGCCATAATCAGGTGCAGCTCGTATTCCTTGTGGAAGTGCCAGCGGACCAAGGGGCAGGGGAAGCCATGCTGGCGATAAATGATCGACAAGCCGTTATGGTCGTCCATCAGTTCGTAGGAAGGGTCGGTAGCTCTGGAGAGTCGCGTCATGATTTCGCGCTTATTCGGATTGTTATGGGGCGATCATGCCGCCTTATCTAAATTCCTACCAGCTACGGTTATTACTCCGTCGCAATTGAGGCGACGATCTGTACGCAAAGGACCTCGTTCAATGAAAACACTGTTACTGATAGGCATCGGCGCGGGTGACCCGGAGCACATCACCGTTCAGGCGATTAACGCCCTCAACCGCGCATCGGTTTTTTTTGTGCTGGATAAGGGCCAGGCCACCGAAGATCTGGTGCGTCTGCGCCTGGAAATCTGCGAACGTTATATCCGCGAACCCGCCTACCGGGTGGTACAGATCAGTGATCCGCAGCGTGATAGCTCGACGCCTTCCTACACCCAGGGCGTGGAAGACTGGCATGAGCAGCGCGCCGAGGTGTTCCAGCGCCTGATTGAGGATGAACTGGCCGAGGGCGAGTCGGGGGCATTTCTGTTATGGGGCGAGCCGGGGTTGTATGACAGTACGCTGCGTATTCTTGAGCGGGTACGGGCGAATGGCTGCACCGGCTTCGATTACGAAGTGATCCCCGGCATCAGCAGTGTGCAGGCATTGGCGGCGCGCCATCGCGTGCCTTTGAACGGTATTGGCCAGCCGATTCGTATCACCACCGGGCGACGACTGACCGCCGCAGACCTGGACAACGTGGTGGTGATGCTCGATGCCCACTGCGCGTTTCAAAGGTTTACCCAGGAAAACCTCGACATCTATTGGGGCGCTTACCTGGGCACCGCCGATGAAATCCTGATTGCTGGCAAGCTCGCCGACGTTTGCGAGCAGATCAAACACACCCGTGAAGCCGCGAGGCAGCGCAAAGGCTGGATCATGGACACTTACTTGCTGCGCCGGCGCCTTGCACCCGACCTATGAGGTGAGTGGCCTGGCGCTGTTTTTCGCCTCGATCCACTGCGACATGTATTGCGTACTTTTATGCTGGTGATGACGCAGCATGGCGCCGGTGAAGTTGTTGCGCCGATGCTGCTCAAGCCCGGCGCGGCATGCATTGATGCGTTGCACCAGCGCCGGGCCATGGTCGCTTTGCAGGTAGCGCGCCTGGAGCAATGCCTGGCCGTTTTGCTGGGCGTTTTGCCAGGCCTGCGGGTTTTGATACAGCTCAACCGCGGCGGCAGCAATGGCACTGGCGCTTTGTTCAATGGCCCCGGCCCACTGCATGTCACCGTGCATGCCTTCGGCGCCGATCGGGGTCGTCACGTTGGGCGTACCGCACAGCATGGCGTCGGCAATTTTGCCTTTGATCCCGGCGCCAAAGCGCAGCGGCGCGAGGCAGATGCGGGCGCTGCTCATCACCGCCAGCGCGTCCTCAGCCCAGTTCAACACGTGGAAACCTTGCTTGGGGTTATGCAAGGCCGTGGCTTTGGGCGGCGTGTAGGCACCGTAGATATGCAACTGGGCATCGGGCAACTGTTGGCGAATCAGCGGCCAGACCTGAGTTTTCATCCATAGCACTGCGTCCCAGTTGGGCGCATGGCGAAAGTTGCCAATGCTCAAGAAGTGCTGGCGTTGCTCAAACGGCACGAACTCGGTCGGCACCTTTTCGACCATCAGCGGGCACCAGTGCAACAAGGCGGCGGGCACGTGGAATTGCTCGACCAGCAGATCAATCTCGTATTCGGAGATCATCAGGTTCAGGTCGCTGCGATAGATGGCGGCAATTTCTCGCTGCGCCAGATCGGCATCGGCCATGTGTTCGAAGGTCTGCACGGGCGAGGGCGCAAACAGTCGACTGAAGTCATCCTGCTCGGGATGATCCTTTAAGTGAGCCTTGAGTTGCAGATGGCGAGCATCCCGCAGGCTTTGCAGGTCTGAGGTTTCAAGCACCCGCAGGGCATTCGGACAGTGTTTTTCGACACGCCAGCCGAACTGCTCCTCCATCATGAAGCGGTCAAACAGCACGATATCCGGGGCCAGCTCACTGATAAAGGCATCAAAGCTGCTGTTATTCAGTTCGATGTTGACCTCAGCAATGCCCAGTGCCGCCAGATCAGCCTTGTGTTCGCCAATCCCGGCGGGGCTGCTGAAGGTGATGTGCCAGCCTTCCTGCAAGAAGCTCTCGATGATTTGCATCATATGCCCGCCCGCCGCCGAGGAGCGTGGCTCGGGCCACACGTAGCCAATGATCAGAACGTGGGTAGGGCGGGGCAACGACATGAGCAGATCCTTGGAACCGGGGGCGGCTGAAAAAGGCGGCAATTGTCGCGCAGTCAGGTGTGTATGACCAACTCGATTGTGGGCGTGGATAGTCGCTCAACATTGACCTGTTACAAAGCACTGCGTAGCCTTGCACCTTCGAGGTTCTTCGCAACGCGAAGCTAAGACGGGAACGCGGTATGCCGCGGCTGCCCCCGCAACTGTAAACGGTCAATAACCCTGCCAGGCCACTGCTGATTCAGCGGGAAGGCGCAGGGCAGAGGTCAGCCGCTGGCGGACTTCCAGCCGTGAGCCAGGAGACCTGCCTCGTACCAGATTCTTACTTCAACCGGGCGGGGTGATCCGGTGGCGAAGAGTAACCGCACACACCGGGCGGTTCTCGTCCCGTATGCCCGCCGCTTTGCCAAAGGGCATCCGATGAAAACACTGGCCAAAACCCCCGTCACTATCGTTACCGGCTTTCTCGGCTCGGGCAAAACCACCTTGCTGCGCCATATGCTGGACAACGCTCAAGGTCGTCGCATTGCCGTGATCGTCAACGAATTCGGCGAGCTGGGCATCGACGGTGAAATCCTCAAGCAATGCTCCATCGGTTGCACCGAAGAAGAAGCCAACGGCCGCGTGTACGAACTGGCCAACGGCTGCCTGTGCTGCACCGTGCAGGAGGAGTTCTTCCCGGTCATGCGCGAACTGGTTGCCCGTCGCGGCGACATCGACCACATCCTCATCGAAACCTCGGGCCTGGCCCTGCCAAAGCCGTTGGTTCAAGCCTTCCAGTGGCCAGAAATCCGTAGCGCCTGCACCGTTGACGCGGTCATCACCGTGGTTGACAGCCCGGCCGTTGCCCGCGGCACCTTCGCCGCCTTCCCGGACCAGGTCGACGCGCAACGCAAACTCGATCCGAACCTGGACCACGAATCGCCATTGCACGAACTGTTTGCTGATCAACTGGCCAGTGCAGACTTGGTGATCCTCAACAAAACCGACCTGATCAACCCCGAAGACCTGGCCAAAGTACGTGCCGAAGTCGCTGAAGAACTGCCACCGGCGGTAAAAATCATCGAAGCCAGCAGCGGTCGCCTGCCGCTGGACGTGCTGCTGGGCCTGGGCGCCGGTTCTGAAGACCATATCGACAGCCGCCACAGCCATCACGACCATCACCACGAAGGCGATGATGACCACGACGATCACGACCACGACGCCTTTGACTCGATCTCCATCGAGCTGCCGCAAGCAGAAGAGCGCCAGTTGCTGGATGCGCTTACCGAGCTGGTCGTTAAACACGACATCCTGCGGGTTAAGGGCTTTGCTGCCATTCCTGGCAAACCGATGCGTTTGCTGATCCAGGGCGTGGGCACGCGTTTTGACAAGCACTTCGACCGCGCCTGGGGCAGTGACGAAGCACGCACCACCAAACTGGTGCTGATTGGTCAGGACCTGGACGCAGCCTTGCTTGAGTCCGCACTGCGTACAGCGTTGGGCGCTTAAACCATGCATTTGCTCAGGACCCAGCCCGGTGGCTTTGTATCGGACGACAACATTGCCGACCTAGGCCAAACACCCGCCGAGCTGGTGATCCTGTGCAGCGGTGATTCAAGCCTGGCACTGCTCGCGGACGCCGCGCAGCAGTTGCCTGAAGATTATCCAAGCCTGCGTCTGGCTAACCCGATGCAGGTGCAAAACCACGGCTCGGTCGATCTGTATGTCGATCAGGTGCTGCAACACGCCAAAGTGATTCTGCTGTCATTGCACGGCGGGATTGGTTACTGGCGCTATGGCATCGAGCGGTTGAAGCAGTTGGCCGAACGCGGCGTGACGTTGATTCTGGTGCCGGGCGATGACCGGCCCGACCCGGAGCTCAGCGCGTTGAGCACCGTACCCGCCGAACACGCCGAGCGCCTGTGGCACTTTTTACGCCAGGGTGGGCGCGCAAACGCGCTGCAACTCTATCGTTGCCTGGCCAGCCTGTGGCTGGAGCGCGATTATCCGTGGGGCGAGCCACAAACCTTGCCGCGTACGGCCATCTACCACCCGCAGCACGGCAGCGCCGAACTTGCCCACTGGCAAGCGGATTGGCAGGCCGGGCAGCCGGTAGCGGCATTGCTGTTCTATCGCTCGCACTTGCAGGCGGCCAATACCGCATTTGTCGATGTGTTTTGCCAGCGCTTACAGGCGGCCGGGCTTAACCCTTTGCCGATGGCGGTGGCCAGCCTTAAAGAGCCGGGCTGTCTGGCGGTGGTACAAGATCTGCTTGATGAGGTCGACGCCGGGGTCATTTTGAATACCACCGGTTTTGCTCAATCCAGCCCGGAAGCGCCGCATCTGCGGCCGTTCCGGCGCAATATCCCGGTGATTCAGGCGATTTGCGCTCAAGACAATGAACCCGGCTGGCGCGACAGCGAACAAGGCCTGGGCCCGCGGGATTTGGCGATGCACATTGCCTTGCCCGAGCTGGATGGCCGAATTATCAGCCGCCCCATCAGCTTCAAAGACCTGGCTTGGCGCAGTGAGCGCAGCCAGTCAGACGTGGTGTGCTACCGCGCACAGCCCGAGCGTATGGACTTTGTTGCCGAGCTGGCACGGCGCTGGGTTGAACTGGCCCGTGTTCCCAACGCGCAAAAACGCATTGCCCTGATTCTCGCCAACTACCCGACCCGTGATGGTCGGATCGGTAATGGCGTGGGGCTTGATACCCCGGCGGCGGCGCTGAATATATTGCGCGCGTTACAGGCTCAGGGTTATCCGCTGCAAGACGACTTGCCAGCGTCGGGCACAGCGTTGATTCAAGAACTGTTGGGCGGGGTCAGCAACGACCTGGACAGCCTGGACCTGCGGCCCTGCCATCAGAGTCTGGGCCTGGATGAATACTGGGCAATGTTCAATCAGTTGCCCGAAGCCAATCGCCTGGCCGTGAACGAGCGCTGGGGCACACCGCACAACGATCCGATGTTTCGCAGTGGCCGCATGATGATTGCCGGGCTGCGTTTTGGTTTGACCTTTGTCGGTATTCAGCCTGCCCGGGGTTATCAAGTGGACGCCAGTGCGGTGTATCACGATCCGGATCTGGTGCCGCCGCACGGGTATCTGGCGTTTTACTTCTGGTTGCGCCACACCTATGGCGCCCATGCCGTGGTGCACGTGGGCAAACACGGCAACCTGGAATGGTTGCCGGGCAAAGGTGTCGGCCTGTCTGAACACTGCTGGCCGGATGCGATACTCGGCCCGCTGCCCAATGTTTACCCGTTTATTGTCAACGACCCGGGCGAAGGCGCACAGGCCAAGCGGCGCACCCAGGCAGTGATCATCGATCACTTGATGCCGCCGCTGACCCGTGCCGAAACCTATGGCCCGCTGCGTGATCTGGAACTGCTGGCCGATGAGTATTACGAGGCGCAGTTGCTTGACCCGCGCCGCGCCCGTGAATTGCAGGGCGATATTCTCAAGCTGGTACGCGACACCCACATTGATCGCGAGCTGCAACTGGACGACAACCTCGACAGTGACGCCGATGCAGCGATCTGGTTGCCGCGTCTGGATACCTATTTGTGCGACCTCAAAGAGTCGCAAATCCGCGACGGGCTGCATATTTTCGGCGAATCCCCGGCCGGGCGACTGCGCATCGACACCTTGCTGGCGTTGCTGCGCATCCCCCGTGGCGATGGTCGTGGCGCCCAATCAAGCTTATTGCGGGCATTGGCCAAAGCCTTTGAGCTGGGTTTCGACCCGCTGGACTGTGCGCTGGCCGAGCCCTGGACCCAGCGTCAGCCGCCTGAGCTGCAAGCCATCAGCGAGGCGCTGTGGCGCACCGCCGGGGACACCCGTGAACGTCTTGAGTTGTACGCCGCACAGTTAATCGAGCAAGCGCTGGACGGCTGCTTGCAGTTGCCGGGTAGTGAGCAATGGGCTGAAGTCCGCTCGATTTTTGATGCTTTGCTGGACGTCGTCGCGCCGCGCCTGGACGCGTGTGGCCCGGCGGAGATGCAAGGTTTGCTGGATGCTCTGAGCGGGCGTTTCGTGCCCGCCGGGCCCAGTGGTGCGCCGAGCCGTGGGCGTCTGGATGTACTGCCCACCGGGCGTAACTTCTTTTCGGTCGATGTGCGCAATCTACCGACGACCACTGCGTGGCGGATTGGTTTTCAGTCCGCCAACCTGATTCTTGAACGCCACCTGCAAGACCATGGCGATCACTTGCGCCAACTGGGGTTGTCGGTGTGGGGTACAGCGACCATGCGCACGGGCGGTGATGACATCGCCCAGGCCATGGCGCTGATGGGCGTGCGTCCGGTCTGGGCCACGGGCAGCCAGCGCGTCGATGACTTCGAGATTTTGCCGGTCAGCTTGCTAGACCGGCCTCGGGTAGACGTGACCCTGCGGGTCTCGGGGTTCTTCAGGGACGCCTTTGCCAACCTGATCCGCCTGTTTGACGCGGCAGTGCAGGCGGTGGCTGCGCTGGATGAACCGGATGACCTCAACCCGCTGGCCGCCAAAGTGCGCAGCGAACGCGAACAGCTTGAACGGGACGGCCTGGCCCCGGAACTTGCAGCTCGACAGGCGGGCTGGCGCATTTTCGGCGCCAAGCCGGGTGCCTATGGCGCTGGCGTGCAAAACGCGATTGACGGGCGCCTGTGGCAAAGCCGTGAAGACCTGGCCGAGGTTTACCTCAATTGGGGCGGCTACGCCTACGGTGGCGCCGATGAAGGCACCGCTGCCCGCGGGCAGTTCGCCCAGCGCTTGAGCCAGGTGCAGGCGGTGGTGCAGAACCAGGACAACCGTGAGCATGACTTGCTCGATTCCAACGACTATTACCAGTTCCAGGGCGGTATGCTGGCGGCCGTCGAGAGCCTGAGCGGTACAACTGCGGCCAGTTACCATGGCGATCACAGCCAGCCGGACTTGCCGAAAGTACGCACCCTCAAGGAAGAGTTGAATCGGGTGATTCGTTCCCGTGCCGCCAACCCGAAGTGGATCGAAGGGGTAAAGCGTCACGGCTACAAAGGTGCGTTCGAGATGGCAGCGACGCTCGACAACCTGTTCGCGTTTGACGCGACCACCCAATTGATCGACGACCACCAGTACGCGTTGCTCGCAGATGCCTATTTGCTCGACCCGAACACGCGTGATTTCATCCAGCAACACAACCCGCATGCCTTGCGCGACATGACCGAACGCCTGCTGGAAGCCCAGCAGCGCGGGCTCTGGAGCGAACCGGGCGACTACCGCGAGGCGCTGGAAAACCTGTTGCTGGACATTGAAGAAGACTGACTTTTGAAAGGGCTCAACCCATGACGGACACCCCGCATTTCCCGCTGTCGGCGGTGGTTGGCGCGGATTCATTGAAACTGGCGCTGTGCCTGACGGCGATTGACCCCAAAATCGGCGGTGTGTTGATCGAAGGCCCACGGGGCATGGCCAAATCGACTTTGGCCCGTGGCCTGGCGGATGTGCTGGCCAGCGGGCCATTTGTCACCTTGCCGCTGGGCGCCACAGAAGAGCGGCTGGTGGGCACCCTTGATCTGGACGCTGCGCTGGGCCAGGGCAAGGCGCAGTTTTCCCCTGGCGTGCTGGCCAAGGCTGATGGCGGCGTGCTGTATGTCGATGAAGTCAATCTGCTGGCCGATCATCTGGTGGACGTGCTCTTGGACGTTGCGGCCAGCGGCATCAATGTGGTGGAGCGTGACGGCATTTCCCATCGTCACCCGGCGCGCTTTGTGCTGATCGGCACCATGAACCCCGAAGAAGGTGAGCTACGCCCGCAATTGCTCGACCGTTTTGGCCTGAACGTGGCCATGAACGGCCAGCCGCAGCCGGCTGAACGCAGTGAAATCATCCGTCGCCGGCTGGCCTTTGACAGCGACCCGCAGGTTTTTTGCGCGCACTGGGAACAAGCACAAGACACGTTGCGCCAGCGCTGCCAGCAGGCCCGCAACAGTTTGCAGGGCATTGCGCTGGACGATGACTCGCTGGCGATCATTACTGAACGTTGTTTCGCGGCCGGCGTGGATGGCATGCGCGCCGACCTGGTCTGGCTGCGTGCCGCGAGGGCTCATGCCGCATGGCGGGGCGCGTCGGCAATCAGCCTGGAAGATATTGATGCCGTGGCCGAGTTCGCCTTGCGCCATCGTCGCCGCGAACAATCACCACAAGCGCCAACCCCCGAGCAGCCTCAATCCCAGACCCCGTCGGCGGGAAGCTCCAGCCGGTCAGGCCAAGGCCAGTGGGGTGAGTTGCCTGTGCAGCCGCAAGCCATGGGCGTTCGACGTGAAGTGCCGAGCTGGCCAAAAAAGCCTTAGGCATTCGCCCTCGTATAACGGCGGGGGTGGATGCCAAACCTCAGTCGGGCACCCTTGAGCAGGGCCGGCAGGGCGCCAGTCGCCGTGCTGACAGCGGCGCCATTGATTGGCTGCAAACACTGCAGCGAGGTCGTCCGCAGAGTCGCGACGACCTGGCTTTTAAAAGCCGCCAAAGTGCTGCGCAGGAACTGTGGCTGGTGGTGATTGATGCCTCGGCCTCAACCCGTCGGCATCAGGCACTTAGCGATGCCAAAGGTTTGTTGGCGCAACTGTTTGAAGACGCCTACCGCCAACGTGCCCGAGTTGCCGTGATGACGGCCAGTGGCAACGCGCCGCACTGGCACGTCAGCGGTGCCAAGGCTTCAAAAGCACTGGATAACTGGTTGCAGAGTCTGGGAGCGGGTGGTGGCACGCCGTTGCTGGAAGCGTTGCAAGAGGTTTCGCGCTGGTTAGACGTGCGTCGCAAGCAGTTGCCCCAAGAGCAGCAGCGTTTTTTGCTGATCACCGACGGACGTTTAAAAGAAGGGCAGGCGTTACCGAAACTGGATTGTCCGGGCCTGTTGATTGATATCGAGCGAGGTCCGATTCGTCTGGGGCGTGCTGAGCAAATGGCCGCGGATTTACAGATCGACTACTGCCATATCGACACCGAATAACGGTAACTGCCTCGCGATCTTTTAAAAGATCAAAAGATCGCGAGGCAAGCTCGCTCCTACAGGTAGGGCGGCTGTTAAGCCGGCATTACCCAAGGTTGTAGCGCGTAGCCTTCATCGCTCAGTTCGTTACGGGCCTGGGCCAGCAGGTTTTTCAACTGGGTGGCGTCAGACAACGCGCTCAACGAGATTTGTTTGCGCCCGATACGGGTGTTGGTGCGGTCAATCACTGTGAGGCTCAATTCGCCTTGGCCATCGGGCGCTGCCCAGGCAACGCACTGGAAAGGTTCAAAGGCGTGGCCGGCAATCAAAAGTGCTTCGTTGAAACGGAGCGGGGCGTTCATAGGGTCTTCTCTCATGTGTGCCCATCAAATGATTAACCGTCGGCTGGGCGTACCGTTCGGTTGGTTACTTGTACTGATGTCCTGAGACCTGCTTCGGGTCACACACGCGTGTCACTTTTTTTAATTTTTTTTTACCTCATTGATTTAGATCAACTCTGAAAGGCTGTCTGCATCCGCTTAAAGGGTTGTTGCAATGGCGTGATGTCACCTTGGATTGGCAAAGTTTAATTGGCTATTACCGTTATAAAGAAACGGTACAAGTCACCGCCAATCCAGTTGCTAACGTTACGCTCACCCATATCAACACTTTGTTTCTACAACTCTTTTTACCCAATGGCGCGAGGGATTAGCCATGCTTGAAATGTCATCACCTCGGCGTCTGTTAGTAGTAGACCCTTTCGAAGATTGTCACCAGTTATTACCTGGGCTTCAAAGTATCGGCTGGTCGGTAGACAGTTGCAGCCTGGAGTCCGTGATCGACCGACCGTGTGACGTAGGCTTGTTTCGTTTGCTGCCTGAGCACCTGGAGCGGCCCGACCCACTGAAAAAAATGATCAACCGCAGTGGCACTCAATGGATCGCTGTCGTCAGCCCCGAGGTGTTGAAACTCAAAAATGTCGGGGACTTTGTCTGCGAGTGGTTCTTTGATTTCCATACCTTGCCTTTTGATGTGCCACGGGTTGAGGTGACGCTCGGTCGTGCTTTCGGCATGGCCCGGTTGCGTGATCATGTGGTCAACCTTGTCGAGACCGAGGGGCATGAACTGCTGGGTGATAGCCGCAGCTTGCGTGAATTGCGCAAACTGCTCGGCAAATTCGCCCCCACCGAATCGCCGATCCTGATCCGTGGCGAAAGCGGTACTGGCAAAGAGCTGGTTGCGCGAACGTTGCATCATCAGTCCCTGCGTCACGACAAGCCGTTTGTGGCGATCAATTGCGGGTCAATTCCCGAGAATCTGATTCAATCCGAGCTGTTTGGTCACGAAAAGGGCGCATTTACCGGCGCTCACCAACGCAAGATCGGGCGTATCGAGGCGGCCAACGGTGGCACGCTGTTCCTCGATGAAATCGGCGACCTGCCGCTGGAGTTGCAAGCCAGCCTCTTGCGGTTTCTGCAGGAAAAACACATTGAACGGGTCGGTGGCGGTGAACCGATCGCCGTGAATGTGCGGGTTTTGGCGGCCACCCATATCGATCTTGAAGCCGCGATTCAATCAGGCCGTTTTCGCGAAGACCTGTACTACCGCCTCAACGTGTTACAGGTATCAACCATCCCGTTGCGTGAATTGCATGGCGACCTGAGCCTGCTGGCCAATCACTTTGCGCGCTTTTACAGCCAGGAAACTGGCCGCCGCCCACGCTCGTTCAGTGAGGGCGCCCTGATCGCGATGGGCAATCATGCCTGGCCGGGCAATGTTCGCGAACTGGCCAACCGGGTTCGTCGTGGCCTGGTACTGGCTGAAGGCCGACAAATCGAAGCGGCTGACCTGGGCCTGGAGTCTCACACTACGACTCAGCAAGCCATGGAGACCCTTGAAGACTACAAACACCGCGCTGAACGGCAGGCATTGTGCGATGTGTTGCATCGTCACTCTAATAACCTGAGCGTTGCGGCCAAAGTGCTCGGTGTGTCCCGGCCTACTTTTTATCGGTTGTTGCGCAAGCATCACATTCGGTAGGGCGCGGCGGTTGTGCGGCGGCGGCCATCAATGCGGCGAGGGCATAAACCAAAGGCTTGAGAGCATCGGCGGATTTCATTGCAGACTCCGAACTTTATTCAACAGATCAACGTGTTGTGTGTTTTTGTTGATTTAAACGTTAAGCAGTACGGAGCAATACTTGTGCCGTTAGTCAGCAATGCTTTTAAAACAGCAAGTTACAAAACCCCTTTCAGAGGCAACGTAGCGCAGTGTTTCAGATATGAGTCGGATTAAGGATTAACGCCCGGGTTCGCAGGGCGTTGATGTATCAGTCTCGTTACAGTTTTGTTTAAAAGCTTTAAACCCAAGTTTTATAAGGCGTTTAGGGCCGGCGAGTGTTTCAGCGGGTTTACGCAAGTAAACGCTGGACGGCAGCGAAGGCCTGTTGCTGCCGAGTTTTCCAATCACCGGTCAGAATTTGTAGTGGTTGTTGGTGCTGCTCGAGCCATTGCCGGCTGGCGTTGAAAAAAACTTGGCGTTCAGCCAGTAGTGGTTGGCAGCGTTGACCGTCTTGGGTCCATTCGACGTCGTCGGGAGACAGCAGCAAATGCAGGTCGTAGTGACGGCTGAGCAACTGCGGCTCCAGCCAGTCCGGGCAGTCGCCAAACAACGTTTGGCTCCAGAGTATGTTGCTCAACAAGTGAGTATCCAGAATCAACAATTCAGGCTGCCTGGCGCGGGCCTGATCCTCCCAGTCGAGTTGCCCGCGGGCGATGGTCGGAATGTCGGTCAGGCAAGTATCACGCGGGTTCTGTTCAATGAAGTAGCGCACATATTCGCCCACCAACACGCCACCAAAATGAGCCTGCAACTGCGCCGCGAGCCAGCTTTTGCCACTGGATTCAGGCCCTGCCAAAACCACGACCTTCATGTGCGCAGCACCATCACCAGCCCTGACATTGGCAACCCTTGGTTTAGAGAGAAAGCCGGGGATTGTACTCGCAGTCATTGCATCTTTGGGAATCCCTGCACACTACAGCTCTGTACACAGTCAGACGCCATCAGCAGTGAACCGCTGAAGGCGCTTTAAATGGTGTAAGCGTACTTATATGGATACAAAACGCACTTAGTTTAGTCAGGAGGCACGGAACCTGAGCTCTACACTTTTTAATTATTGTGCCGTTCAGGACAACACCTTATGCCTGCGTTTTTACACCAACACACCCCATCGCTGATAGCACTCGACCCACGCGGGTTGAGTATTCGCCAAGTGGCTTATTACCGTCAAAACGCTCATGACGCCGTGCAGGCGCGCATCAACCGAAACGTGTTCAACCCTCTCGGGGTGCTCAAGGAACAATGGGACCCGCGCTTATCAGCCCTGCATGAAAACGACACGAGTGTCAGGCCCAACCAACGCATGAGCTACTCACTGTCGGGCCACCTTCTGTTGAGTGACAGTGTCGACCAAGGGCAGGGGATCAGTTGGCTGGGCAGTTCTGGCCAGGTCATCCGGTGCTGGGACTCACGCGGTGCTTGCCAAACGTTCGAATACGATCATTTGTTACGCCTGACCGGGGTAGCTGAGCAAGCCAGTGACGAAAGCGCCCCCGTGGTGGTCGAGCAGTTGATCTATGGGTCGTCAACTCCCGGCGAGGCCATGCGCAACCGTTGTGGCCGGCTGATCACCCATGTCGACCCGGCAGGTGATTTACGCTTTGAGTCTTACGATGTACTTGGCCAACTGTCGAAGCAAATACGCCGCTTCAGTGACGAGCAGCAGGACAGTGCAGGGTATGCCAGTACGTGGCGTTATCAGGCCTCAGGTGAACTTGACGAGCAGATTGATGCCAAGGGCAATCTTCAGCGTATGGGCTATGCAGTGGATGGCTTGTTGGCCAACGTGAGCGTTACGCTTGCCCGCGGCAGCGCCCAAACCCTGGTTGAGCAGAGGGTATACAGCGCATCCGGGCAAGTGCTGAGTGAGCGCGCGGGTAATGGCGTCGTCAGCAAGCTTGACTACAACCCACTTGATCAGCGCCTGCAGCGTTTGCGCAGCTATCGGTCAGGCAAGACCGATGAGCCGTTGCAAGACCTGACCTACACCTACGACCGTGTTGGCAACGTGTTGAGCGTGAGTGACGCGGCGCAACCGGTGCAGTGGTTTGACAACACACGGACCGAGGCGCAGAACACCTACCGCTATGACACCCTTTACCGACTGATCGAGGCCACGGGCCGTGAGAGTACCCGCGCTGCCAGCGGGTCGGGCCTGTTGGAGGCGGTGCCTTTTGGCTCGACCCAGGCCAATCTGAGCCGTCACTACCGGCAAAACTATCGCTACGATGCTAGCGGCAATCTGAGCGCCCTGCGACACCTGCCTGCCCAAGCCACGGGTTATACCCGCCACATGAACATCGCGACTCACAGCAACCACGGCGTGGAACAGATTCCGGCCGGTTTGGCACCGGGGTTGGGCAGCGGGTTTGATAAAAATGGTAACCAGTTGGCACTGCAGCCGGGGCAGACGCTCAGCTGGAATGTGCGCAATCAGTTGCAGCGTGTCATCCAGGTCGTACGCCCTGACGGTGAGGACGATGACGAAACCTATCGCTATGACAGCAGCGGACAGCGGGTGTTAAAAATCCGCCGTAGCGTGGCCAAAAATCAGAGCCACCGCAGCGAAGTACGCTACCTGCCCGGTCTTGAAATCCGCCATAACAGCGCTACCGGCGAGCGGTTGAATACCGTGATTGTCTGTGGCGCATTGCACGGGATCCGGATCTTGCAGTGGGAACAAGGCCGCCCTGAGGGCATTGAAAATCAACAAATACGCTTTGCTCTTTCGGACAACTTGGGCAGCAGCACGCTGGAGCTGGATGGCAGCGCGCGAGTACTGAGCCAAGAGACCTATTACCCCTATGGCGGTACCGCCTGGTGGGCGGCGAAAAACGCGGTTGATGCGTCGTATAAAACCATTCGTTACTCGGGTAAGGAGCGCGATGCCAGCGGGCTGTATTACTACGGGTATCGCTACTATGCGCCGTGGCTGGGGCGCTGGATCAACGCCGACCCAGGCGGAGATATTGATGGTTTAAACCTGTACGCGATGGCACGCGGCAACCCCGTCACTTATGTCGACAGTCAAGGGACGGCGTCGAAGAAAGTGGCCTTGGAGGCTCCAGTCAATCGCTTCTCGCAGCTTCGCGGTGCAGCTGCACGCTTCTCCGAGCGTATTCGCCCGGCCTTGCAGGCGGCAAGCTCGGCTGCCATTCGTGACTCATTGGCGACCTACGCAAGCAACGCACTTGGGGCGGGGGTCGATCTGCTGTTGTTTGCAGGCCGGCAACCGACGCGCGTCCTGAATAACGTACTGAGGCAAGTCGTGGCGGTACTGGATGGGCTGGCTCTAGGGCACATGGCTACGGGATTATTAGGCAATTGGACGCACTTGAGCCCGATAGCAGGTGTCGCAGCATTCGTTGCTGCTAACCGAGGGTTTGCCAGCATGAACAATGGCGGCGCTGTGGACCTTGATCAGGAGTGGGATCCCGTGGCCCGGGAACGTTTTATTGGGCACGTACGGGCGTTTTCCAGGGAGGTGGGGCAGCAAATTGTACGGGGGCTGGGTACGACTGTGTCATGGGGGCAAACGCCGCTGGCTGCACGAGCCCCCAGAACACTGATGGCAGCTGCGGCTTATGGATTGGCGACAATACCCAACGCGATTTACAACAGTTCAATTCCAGGATCTCTAATGCCCAATGTCGGGCCACTTATTGAGGGTTACGATGCCGGCGCCGCGAGCGTAATTCGGGCTGGTCACGCAACCGCCGTTTACGATGCCCATGTAGACGCTCTTCAATTTCCTGATCTTGAAGCCACATTCCACGGCGGGTTAAGCCGAATGTTCAATCAGGCGTGGGGGTATTGGTCGGGGGCGGGGATTGAAGCCACTGCCGCTTTTGTCACTGGCCAGCCCGCTTCCGGGCAAAGCTCGCGGGCCCGATTCTGGGTCGCTGCGGCACGCGGAGTGGCGACGGCGCTCACAGAGTTTCGTGGCCTTTTGGTGCTAACCGCAAGACGGGGTTACAGCCGTATATCAAGCCTGTGGCGCACGACCCCACGTTGAATCACGATGTTTCGACTATCGAAGGCCACACAAAGGTCGATCGCCATCCTGCCGATCGACCTCTGGGCAAGCGTGATCAGGACAAGAACCCGCCATCTACATTCAACGATACCCCCGTGGTGTAGCTGGACGCATCGCTGGCCAAATACAGCACTGCACCGGCCATTTCGCTCGGGTTGGCCACGCGCTTGAGCGGGATCTGTTGCAAGGCGCCTTTGAGAATGGCGTCGTTCTTGACCAGTGCCGAGGCGAACTTGGTATCGGTCAGGCCCGGCAGCAGCGCATTGCAGCGGATGCCGAAACCCGCGCATTCCTTGGCAAACACCTTGGTCATGTTGATGACTGCAGCTTTTGTCATTGAGTAAATGCCCTGAAATGGCCCCGGCGAGACACCGTTGATCGAGGCCACGTTGATGATGCTGCCGCCGTGTTCGCGCATCAGCTTGCCGGCTTCAACCGACATAAAGAAGTAGCCACGAATTTTCACGTCGACTGTTTTCTGGAACGCGCCCAGGTCAGTATCCAGGACGTTGCCAAACTGAGGGTTGGTCGCGGCGTTGTTGACCAGAATATCGAGGCGGCCAAACTCTTCGCGAATACGCGCAAAGGTCCGGGTGATTTGCTCCATTTCACCAATGTGGCAGGCCATGGCTGTCGCGGTGCCGCCATTGGCAATGATCGCCTCAGCCACCGGCTGGCAACCTTCGAGCTTGCGGCTCGAGACAATCACATGGGCGCCTTGCTGGGCCAGAAGCTTGGCGATGGCCTCACCAATGCCGCGACTGGCGCCGGAAACAAAGGCGATTTTGCCGTCAAGGTCGAACAATTGAGTCTTGGACATGCTGATTCCCTGTTTATCGCGGGCTTAAAGGCTGGACTGGTGGATGACCTTGAGGCTCATCTGCTCAAGCAGTGCGTTCATATGTACGAACGGTGCAAAGCGTTTGTCCTGGGTCTGGCCGTGGTAGTAGCGGTAGTAAATTTGCTGAACGATACCGGCCAGACGAAACAGCCCGTAGGTGTAGTAAAAGTCGTAATTATCGACCTGAATCCCTGATCGTTCGGCGTAGTAGTCGACGAACTCGCGGCGGGTCAACATGCCGGGGGCATTGCTGGGCTGGCGGCGCATCAGTTGGACCGGTGCCGGGTCGTCAGCTTCGATCCAGTAGGCGAGGGTATTGCCCAAATCCATCAGCGGGTCACCAATGGTCGTCAGTTCCCAGTCCAACACGCCGATGATCTGCATCGGGTTGTTCGGATCAAGGATCACGTTATCGAAGCGAAAGTCGTTATGAACAATCGCAGGGGTTGAATGGTCGGCGGGCATCTTGGCGTTCAGCCACGCCTTGACCTCCTTCCAAAGCGGAGCATCGGGGGTCAGGGCTTTTTCATAGCGATCACTCCAGCCCGATATCTGGCGCTGGACATACCCTTCTGGCTTACCCAGTTCGCCCAGACCACAGGCGGCGTAATCAACCCGATGCAACTCGACCAGTTTGTCGATAAAGCTCTTGCACAGGGTCCGGGTATCGTCGGCGCTTAACGCCAGTTCGCGCGGCAGGTCTGAGCGCAAAATGATGCCCTTGACCCGTTCCATCACATAGAACTCGGAACCGATCAGGCTGGTATCGGTGCAATGGGCATAGGCTTTGGGGCAGTACGGGAACGCGTTCTTGAGTTGGTTGAGAATGCGGAATTCTCGGCCCATATCGTGAGCCGACTTGGCTTTATGGCCGAACGGCGGGCGGCGAAGGACCAACTCGACGCCCGGGTACTCAAGCAAGTAGGTCAGGTTTGAGGCCCCACCCGGAAACTGGCTAATTGTCGGCTGCCCCGAAAGCCCCGGAATATGAGCTTTGAGATAAGAATCAATCTGGCTGGCGTCGAGCTCTTCGCCAGAACGGATACGGGTAGATGAGTCGGTAAGCGTCATGTTTATCTCTTCTGCTTATTTTTGTGACCTGACAACATTCGCTAATCTAATGCGCCGTAACCCCAAGCACAGCCTTAATAGGTACGCGTGTTAGTGAATAATCAGTGCCCTTGATTGGCATTGAGTGAAGCACAGCTAAAAAAAAACCGAAGCACGGGGCTTCGGTTTCGGAATGTTGCGTGTGGCTTACGACGGGAACAGTTCGCTCAGCTTCATGGCCAGCATCATGTCGCCTTCAGCGCGCAACTTGCCGCCCATGAATGCTTGCATGCCGTCAGTTTCGCCGCTGACGATGCCTTCCAGGGTTTCGCCGTCCATCACCAGAGTCACTTGTGCGTCCGGGTTTTCGCCTTCCAGCAGTTCGCACGTGCTGTCTTTGACTACCAGCGAGAAGTGCTTGTCTTCATCAATGCGAAAACCGAATACCAGGTCCAGGCCGGCAGCAGCGGCTGGGTTGAATTTGGCTTTCATTGCTTGAACGGCATCAGCTACAGAAGTCATGGTTCGATCCTTTTAGGGTGGGTTACGGCGACCCGCAGGTCGCGGTTGCCAACGCTCATCGGTAGGTGATCAGCGATGGCGTCTTCAACAACTGCAAATGCACATGGTTGTTGAAGGAAGCCAGGGTTACCTCACGGCCACGGTACTTGAGTTGGCTGAGCGAGGTATTGACGATTTGCCAAGTCAGCTTGAAGGCTTCGCTGGCAGGAATTTGGGTCAACAGGTGGAGCAGGGCAGTGATGCTGCCGCCGGAAGTGAACACAGCAATGTTTTGTTTATGGCCGGCGTGATCAAGCACGCGATTGAGGCCACCTTGTACGCGCTCGACAAAGGCCAGCCAGCTTTCGATCTGCGGGGTGTCATAGGTACCGCTGAGCCAGCGCGCAATAATCAGATCAAAGATGCGCTGGAACTCTTCGGGCTGTTCAGCCGCATTTTTCAGCGTGTGCAGGGCGTTCGGCTCTTGCGGCAGAATGCCTGGCAATAGCGCATCGAGAATCCCGAAAGCATCAAACTCATTAAACGCCGGGTCTATTTCCAGTGCGGGCGTGGTTAACCCGGCAGCAGTGAACTGGGCGAGGGCATGTTCGGCGGTGTGTTGCTGGCGCAGTAAATCACCCGACAGGCAGCGATCAAAGCGTATCCCCAAGTCAACCAGATGCTGACCTGTGATTTGCGCCTGACGTACACCCAGAGGCGACAGCACGTCGTAGTCGTCTGCACCGAATGAGGCCTGCCCATGTCGAATCAAATAGATGATGCCCACGTCCGCTTCCCGGCACGTTGAAAGTCTGGCGAGGTTAGGAGGATGCCGGGAGCCTGTCAATAAAAAAACATACGCTTGTTTGAATTGTCTGCAAGCACCGTCGACAAGGTGTTTCACGGCTGGCAGGCCCGGTATCACGTCGGTATGCTGGGCAGCATTACGTGGCCCTGTCCCGAGGGCTGCAAGCGTTTGTAAGGAGAGGCTGTGGAATTTCTTGCCGAATACGCCAGTTTTTTGGCTAAAACCGTCACCCTGGTGGTTGCCATTCTGGTAGTCCTGGTGACCCTGGCAGCATTGCGTGGCAGAGGTCGCAAGACTGCCGGGCAATTGCAAGTCAGCAAGATGAACGAGTTCTATAAAGGCCTGCGCGACAAGCTCGAGCAATCACTGTTGTCCAAAGATCAACTTAAGGCGTTGCGCAAGCAGCAGGCCAAGGTCGATAAAAAGCAGAAGAAACAACCGGAAGAAAAGCCACGGGTCTTCGTACTGGACTTTGAAGGCGATATCAAAGCCTCGGCAACCGAGAGCCTGCGTCATGAAATTACGGCATTGCTGACGCTGGCTACACCGGCTGACGAAGTGGTTTTGCGCCTGGAAAGCGGCGGTGGCATGGTCCATAGCTACGGTTTGGCCTCATCGCAGCTGGCGCGTATTCGTCAGGCCGGCATCCCGCTGACGATCTGCATCGACAAAGTGGCCGCCAGCGGCGGTTACATGATGGCGTGTATCGGGCAAAAAATTATCAGCTCGCCGTTCGCGATTTTAGGTTCTATCGGGGTAGTGGCGCAGTTGCCAAACGTCAACCGCCTGCTTAAAAAGCACGACATTGATTACGAAGTACTCACCGCTGGGGAGTACAAGCGCACGTTAACGGTATTCGGTGAGAACACCGAAAAAGGCCGTGAAAAGTTCCAGCAGGACCTGGATATCACTCATCAATTGTTCAAGAACTTCGTGGCCGAGTACCGCCCGCAGTTGGAGATTGATCAGATTGCCACCGGGGAAGTCTGGCTGGGTGTGGCCGCGGTGGACAAGTTGCTGGTTGATGAGTTGAAAACCAGCGATGAATACTTGTCTGAGCGTGCCAAACAAGCGCAGCTGTTTCACTTGCATTATGTTCAGCGCAAAAGCTTGCAAGAGCGAGTAGGGCTCGCTGCCAGCCACTCAGCTGAGCGCGTCGCTGATTCGTTGTGGAGCCGTTTGACCCAACAGCGTTTCTGGTAACTAGCGTCCCGGTTGCGGTTTTATTACCGCAATCGGGGGTTTGTTAAATGTGCGTTATTTATGTAGTGGTTTCCCTCGAATTGCAGTTGCATTTAAGTAGTTAGTCATCAGTTATTCCATTAAATTTATACGTGCGCTGTCTATAAGCTGAAGTCCCTACTTCTGATGAAGGCTAATGCCATGACAGATGCACGTGACTTGCCCGAAACGTCTACCGCTCAAGAGAAACCGCTGACAGCCAGCCAATGGGGCAACCTCGAAGTACAGCACCTCCATGAGGATTTAATCGCGAAACAAATACCTGCGTGGTTTAAAGACACGTCGGTGTTGATGCGTGACACGTTACGCAAGACCATGCTGGAATGGCATACGACCCAAGCCGAGATTGCCAAAGTATTTGCTGACATCAAGCCGATAGAGCAGTTTGCTGAGCCTTTGTTAAAGGCCGCCCTGGTTGCCAATGGCTGGACAACGATCAACCCCAAAAGCCATGGTTTTAAACAGGTCCGGTTGTTAAGCAATGCGGTTTTGTTTATTTCGAATCAGCAAACCAAGCTGGTTGATAGTCTGGCCAAGTTCCTGCTGCCGGAGTCATTGATACCCAGTTCGCTGGAGGTCAATCTGGTTTCCAGTACCAGCCATCATGATCTGCTACAGGCTGCTTTGCAGAATTTTGAGGTGGCTGAAACAGTCAAAGGCGGATTTGACACGGGCACTGCTATTTATGGGGTGCAAAAAAATGTGTTGGTTGATCTGCCTGAATACGAGCCCGAAAAATTTGCGCGTATTTGCCGTGAGCTCAATTTGGGCAAAAAGTATCAAGACCATTTGGGCAGTGTGTTCACGCCCGTTGATAACGCGTTTGCAATAACGGATCAACGCTCTAAAGGGTTCAAACTGAAGTCGACGTTTGTGTCAAATAAGCGACTTGAATTCGTGACGGAGTTGCAAGTGGCTTATATGAAAAGCCATGTGACGGTCGAGCACTATGATTTCATACAGGCGACACTGCTGAACCACAATGTCGCTGCGCAAACCATCCCCAACCTTCACAGCACATTAAAGCTCATGGGGTTTGAAGTCGCCGGCGTGATTATCTTATGGCCAGATAAACGTCCTGCGGGTCAAAGGCAACGCTGTATCGTGTACATGCCACAAGCGCCGCAACGGGCCTTTTATGCGTTTGATGACATCGATAAATTCAAGGTTGAACTGCGCGAATGGCTCACCCAACGTGAGTTTGCCGACTACTTTATGAAGTTGGTGCCTTTGCGCTATCGCGCCGAATTCATCAGGAGAACAGATCTTAAAAAGGTTGCCTGGGACTCTCTGTTATTACTCCGTCCCCCTATTATTTACGAGCCTGCAATCTTCAATGAATGTGAGGTGATTGCGCAGTTGAGCAACCCCTTTGAAAAGTCCTGGGAGTTACAACTGGCGCTGATTAAAGATGACGCTCGCCTTTTAGTCATACCCACTGAAGATGAAGACAGCAAGTCACGTCTTGAACGGCAGGCAGCCTTGTGGAACGCAGGGTTAAGCGCCCTGACGCTGGCATTGGGGTTTGTGCCTGAGGTAGGCGAATTCATGTTGCTGTTTGGTGTCGTTCAGTTAGGCGCCGATATCTTCGAAGGCATTGAGGCCTGGGAGCGTAACGACAAAGTGGCTGCGCTTAAGCACCTGTTTGATGTTGCGCAGAACCTTTCAATGGTCGCCGTACCAGGTGTTGCCAAGTCGTTAAGTTCATCAACTATGGTCAACCGTCTGACGCAAATTACCCGCAGTAATGGTCAAAAACGTTTGTGGAAAGCGGACCTGAAGCCCTATGAGCGTCGGCCAGAAATCTTGACCGGGCTCAAGCCTGATGCTCAAGGGCTCTACCATTTAGAGGGCGTGAAGTACCTCCAACTTGAGCAAAAGGTCTATCAAGTTCAAGGGGACGTCAGTAGGGGGTATATGTCGATTGATCCGGTACGAAACCCGGATGGCTATAGCCCCCTGCTGAGACATAACGGTAGCGGGGCCTGGACTCATGAGTTTGATGCGCCGATGCAATGGTCGCGCTTGAAGCTATTCAAGCGTCTGGGCCCTGATACAGAGCTATTTTCCGATGCGACCGCCGAGTTGATCCTGTTACTGACCGGCACAACTGAGGGGGAGTTGCGCGCGGTGTACATCGACACGCTGCCAAGTCCGCCTTTGTTGGCAGATTGCATCAAACGTATGCGATTGAGTCAGCAAATTGAGTATTTTTCGTCGCAGATGCTTAAAGGTGTGTATGCCACTTCAGATTTCGCGCCGATGCAACTTGAGCTGTTACCACAGTTGTCCGGCTGGCCAACAGGCCAGGGGCTGAGGGTGGTTGACTTACCGCGAGGAACCTTCAAGGACTTCGGTGTGAGCCCTGAAAGAGCCTATTCAAGGACGGAAATCAGTCAGGCGCGCATTAATAAGGGCGAGTTGCTTGACGCAACACTAGAGACGCTCTCTGAGACGCAGATCGAAACATTGCTGGGGGAGCCCGTAACAGGGACGCCGGCGCAGTCGTTGGTGCTGGCGCGCAAATTAGGCAGTCTGGCGCACACAAGCCAACGCACACTGGTTTCAAGCCTTTATGCAGCGGACACAGTTCTTGAGCCCGCGCTAAAAAATATCAGCAAGCAATTTCCAGGCTTGCCGGTAAATGTGCTTGAAGAATTGATCAATCATCTGACGCAGGATGAGCTGTCTGCGCTCACCTACCGTGCTCACATACCCCTGCGTGCTGCTGAGGAGGCGCGTATCTATGCGCAAAGGCTGCGTTTAAACCGTGCAATTGAAGGGATCGCTTGCCAAGCGTTGAGCAGCGCTGACAGCCAAACGTTAGCCTGGAAAACCATCGCGCAGCTGCCTGGCTGGCCAAAGAAGGTGACTATTTCAGTGCGCAGCAGCCTGAACAACGAGCAAATAAGTGTCATTGAAGGCGAGACCGGATCGTCAAGGCGCGAGATTTTTAAAAAAGGCGAACTTTATGAGTTTTCCGGGACAAGCGCGGGGCAACCGTTCACCAGCCCGGATTTGACGGCGTGCGTGTTTAAATCGCTGACGGACAACGAACGTAATGGGCTTAACTCAGGCACAACCCTGTCTTATTCAGACTTCATGTCACGCGTTGCCATGCTGGCAGCCAAGCAACGTGATAGCTCAGCAAGCGCATTGGGCATGCAACCCATAAAACCCTGGTTTAAATCCCCCATGCGCCTGGCCGATGGGCGGATGGGTTACACGTTAGGAGGCCGGTCCGGACATCAGCTCGACGCAAGCAAACCGCTGGCATTAAAAGAGTTGGTTCAAGATATTTACCCAAACATGTCGGAAACCCAGATAGGACATTATTTATACCGCTTGCAGCAAACGCCGATTCAGGCTGCCAGTGAATTGGTGAGACTTAAAGCCGAGCTGGATCTGCTGCGCAAGACGTTACAGGACTGGGAAGAAGCCAGTGTCTGGAGCTATCCGTTCAGAGGGCAGCGCACTTTGGTCTCCGTCCAAACCAAACGAGCCATGAGCCGGGCGCTGATTCGGGCCTGGCGCAGATTGAGCACGCCGGTCAGTCTGGAAGGGGCCGCAGGCTACGAACTGGATCTCAACGGTTGGCCGGTGGATGCTTTGCCGCCTCTTGAGGCGGATTTTCGGCATATCCTCTCGTTGCATCTGTCCAACACTACGAGCACCGTACCCGCGAGTTTTTTAGAGAAATTTACTGAACTGCGCCATCTTTCCCTCAACACCACACAGTTGACTGAGCTTCCGGCCTCTATAGCTACCATGCCAGAGTTGACACATTTGAATCTGCGCAACAATCAAATTGTATTGACCCCTGAAAGTGCCAACATCCTGTCGGCGAAAACAAAACTAAAAACACTGGTGCTGACCGGTAATCCATTGGGTCGCAATTTTTCAGTGCAGCATATGCCACAACTGCAGCATTTGATGCTGCGTTACACCGGGTTGAGTGAATGGCCAACAGGCATAGGCATACTGAATGACCTGCAGACGCTGGACCTGCGTAATAACTCGATCAGTTTTATTCCAAGTGCCATTTTGACCGAGTCAATGGCCTCGATTAATCGCGTGACGTCTTTGCATGACAATCCCTTGACCCCTGACTCAACCAGACGTTTAGGTCTTTACCGCGACAGCCAGCAAATTACGCTGGGCATGGTGGATGTACGTCAACATGTGTCTCGAATACAAGGGATCAAGCAATGGGCTGTTGAGCCTACTGCTGAGCAAAGCAGTGTGTGGAACGCTTTGCTGCGTGAGCCTGGCGCCGGTGATTTTTTCGCGGTCATTGAAGATCTGAGTACGTCATCGCAATTTGCCAACGCACGGGTGGATTTGACTCTGCGTGTCTGGACGCTGTTAAAAGCCGCTAACGACAGCACCCAATTGCGCAGTCGTCTATTTACTCTGGCTGGGCACTTAAGTACCTGTGGTGACGGCATTGCAATGGTGTTTGCAGAGCTGGAGCTTGAGCATCTGGTTTTTCTGGCGGAGCACTCGGAGCAAGGTGAGAGCGCAATGCTCAAGCTGGCGCGCGGGTTGTTCCGTATCGAAATGCTCAACAAGCATGTGTTGAGCATTATCAAAGCGCGGATAGATGCCATCCATGCCACGCAGAGCGAGTACGTGCAGCAACTGCAAGAATTGGTTGATGCGACAAATCCGGATCTGGCTTCGAGGCCATTGGCGGACATGTCAGCGGTAGAGCAGCAAGGGGTTGCCTATCGCCTGGAGAGCGCAGAGGGTATGAGACTGGCAGAGCTGCTAAGCCCTGGCAGTGTAGAGCAGCAGATACGCCGTCTTGACCCGTTGGAGATCCAGATGTTTTACCACGTCAATCTGGCCAGCCCTCTGGAGTTGCCCGCCCGCCCAACCAGCATGCGCTTTGGCAATATTGCCAACGTATCAGCAACTGATCTCGATACCGCAAAGCGTTATGTGCTTGATCAAGAGCAAGTGCCGGCGCTGGTGCATTCAATTTCCGGGCAAGGATTCTGGAGCGATTACTTGCAGAAAAAAAAGCCAGAGTCGTTCACAGCCGTAATGAGCAAGTATCAAGAGATGCTGGATGAGGTGTACTCAAAGCGAGCAACGCTCAGCAGTGATGAATACCGTCAAGAGGCTGAAAGGGTGGGCAAAGAGCGCAAACAGGCCATTGCGGACGTTATAGAGCAACTGACCCAAATGGAATTGAAAACTAACGTTGTTCAAGCGCCGGTTGTTCCGGGCGAAACACCATCGCCAGACATTTAAGCGCTGCGTAAACAGCCCTGAGGCTCGCTCAGGGCTGTCACGCTGTGCTTAACGACGACGGAACAGAGGCATCGGCTCGTCGGTTGAAGACTGGTAGGTCACCGAAAAATCTTTCAGGCCTTCCAGTGCTTCATACGGGTCTTTGTCAGCGCGAATGGCAAACGCGTCAAAGCCGCAACGGTGCAGATAGAACAACTGGTCACGCAGTACATCGCCAATGGCGCGCAACTCGCCTTTGAAACCATAGCGGTCGCGCAGCAGACGGGCGTTGGAGTAGCTGCGGCCATCGGTGAAGGCCGGGAAGTTCAGGGCAATTACCTGGAAGTGCTCAACATCCTGGCCAATCTCTTCGGCTTCTTCATCACTGTCCAGCCACACACCCAGGCCGCCGTCACGGGCTTTTAGGGCGTGAGCATGCTCGCGCCACAATGCCAGCGGAACGATCAGGTCGTCACAGTTGGAAATACCGTCGAAGGTCGCGTCCTTTGGCAGCAAGTGCCAGGTTTCGTCGATAACCTCGTTGTTCTTAATTATTCGCTGCATAGACGCGCTCCTTGAAAGGGTCGATGCCGATACGTTGGTAAGTGTCGATAAAACGCTCATCTTCATTGCGTTTTTCAACATAGACGTCGATCAGCTTTTCAATCACATCCGGCATGTCATCTTGTGCGAACGATGGGCCAAGGATCTTGCCCAGGCTGGCATCACGGCTGGCGTTGCCACCCAGTGACACCTGGTAGAACTCAGCGCCTTTCTTGTCCACGCCCAAAATACCGATATGACCGACGTGGTGGTGACCACAAGCGTTCATGCAACCGGAAATATTGAGGTCCAGCTCACCGATGTCGAACAGGTAGTCCAGGTCTTCAAAACGGCGCTGGATCGATTCGGCAATCGGGATCGACTTGGCGTTGGCCAGCGAGCAGAAGTCACCGCCCGGGCAGCAGATCATGTCGGTCAGCAAACCAATGTTCGGCGTGGCGAAGCCTTGTTCGCGCAACTCGCCCCACATGGTGAACAACTGGCCTTCTTCAACATCGGCCAGGATGATGTTCTGCTCGTGGGAGGTGCGCAACTGCCCGAAGCTGTAGCGGTCGGCCATATCGGCAATCGCGTCCCACTGCTTGTCGGTCACGTCACCCGGCGCAACACCGGTGGGTTTCAACGACAGGGTAACGGCAACATAACCCGGCTTTTTGTGGGCCAGGGTGTTGCGGCTGCGCCAGCGGGCAAAGCCTGGATGCTGCTTGTCCAGCTCGGCCAGTTCAGCGCCGAAGTCAGGCAGGGCTTTGTAAGCCGGGTCAACGAAGTGCTTGGCGATCCGTTGAACTTCAGCTTCGGTCAGCGTGGTCGAGCCGCCACGCAGGTGAACCATTTCGGCCTCAACGCGTTCAGCGAAGACTTCAGGCGTCAGGGCTTTTACCAGGATCTTGATCCGGGCCTTGTACTTGTTGTCACGACGGCCATAGCGGTTGTAAACACGCAGGATGGCTTCGAGGTAGCTCAGCAAGTCTTGCCACGGCAGGAATTCATTAATGAATGCGCCGACCACCGGCGTACGGCCCAGGCCGCCACCCACGAGTACACGGAAGCCCAGCTCGCCCGCTTCGTTGAACACAGGCTCCAGGCCGATGTCGTGAACTTCGATGGCTGCACGGTCAGACGCCGAGCCATTGATCGCAATTTTGAACTTGCGTGGCAGGTAGGCGAATTCCGGGTGGAAGGTGGTCCACTGACGAACGATTTCGCACCATGGGCGCGAGTCAATCAATTCATCCGCCGCCACACCGGCGAACTGGTCGGTGGTGACGTTGCGCAGGCAGTTACCGCTGGTCTGGATGGCGTGCATTTGCACGGTTGCCAGTTCTTCCAGAATATCGGGCACGTCTTCGAGAGCCGGCCAGTTGAACTGTACGTTCTGGCGGGTACTGATGTGGGCGTAGCCTTTGTCGTAGTCGCGGGCAATCTTTGCCATCATTCGCGCTTGACGCGAAGTCAGCTGGCCATACGGCACGGCAACCCGCAGCATTGGGGCAAAACGCTGGACATAAAGGCCATTTTGCAGGCGCAGAGGGCGGAACTCTTCTTCGCTCAGCTCCCCTGCCAGGTAGCGTCGGGTTTGATCTCGGAACTGCTTTACGCGGTCCTCGATGATCCGCTGATCGTACTCGTCATATACGTACATATAGGTCCTGTTCTCAGGCTGCTTACAGCTTATCTGCGCGCACGGCCGCGCACTCCCCACGGAGCGGTCGCAAGATACCAGTTTGTAGTTATGCGCAAAAGTGATGTTTAAGCATATGCAAAGAACCAAAGCGACTATAAGAGGCTGATTCTCAATCACTTACTTGTACAAAGGGTATTACGGGTCTTTACTTAGAGACATTCTTCTAAGCACTCACCCATAAAACCGAAAAAAGGCGATGCGATGAGAACTCAAATGAAAGTGCGTAAAACCAGCAGCAAAGTCGATGCGTGGGCCATTCTTTTCCTGGTCATCCTGGTAGCGGCCGCCGCGCTGTTCTGGAGCAGCCATTCATAAACGGTGCCTCCTGGGCCATCAAGTATCTTCAGTATCCCCCAATCGGTTTCCTCTCCTTCGGGAGAGGACAGTGTGGGGGGCTATTGCTTTATGTACACATTCATTGCTCGCTGACAGAAAGACAAGCGCGGCTTTCTCACTGCCCGGATGCGTGGTATTGCTGTAGTGGGTTCATCACGGATGGAACCTTTTGCGCAGGCTCATCCTCAGAGTCTGAAACCGTCACCGAAACGTTCAATGAGGTGCATCTATGCCAGTCAAACATGATTTGCCATTGGATTTGGGCTTCTCCAAAGAGGCTCTCGACACGCTTAAAGGTCAAGACCCGCACTTGGCTGCGTTAATTGAGAAGTACACAGTGGCTGACAAGCAGGTGGTAGAGGCCGAAGCGCCCAGTGCGCTGGGTGTGACTGATGAAGTGTTACTGGCGCTCAAGGAGAAGCGGCTGAAAATCAAGGATGACATCGTAAGCCGTCTGGCCAGCCAGGCGGCCCGCTAATCCTTTGAAGGTGTTCTTGGCGGCCAATTTTTTGCACGCTGCAGATGTTTCTGTCTCTGTGCCGTAGTAGGGTTGGCGTGTTCAAGAACACCACTCCCAGGAAGCCGAAATGTCCAACATCATCAAAATCGTTGCTGTATTGCTCGCCAAGGCCGGTCAAGAAGAGACCGTCAAACAAGCGCTGCTGGCGTGTGTGGCAGGCTCACGCAAAGAAGAGGGCTGCACGTTCTACGATCTGCATATTGACCGTACCGATCCGCAGCGCTTTGTGTTTATCGAAGGCTGGAAAGATCTGGCGGCCATCGAGCACCACAAAACAACGCCACACTATTTAGCGATGGCCAAGGCCGTTGCGGACTTGCTGGAGCACCGTGAGGTGCTGGTGCTGGATGAATTGAGTCTTTAAACCGTAAACGGCGGCCTCGAAAGGGCCGCCGTTTTCAGTGGGCCTCTTAAAAGCTCGCAGCGTCCAGTTCAAACAATGATTCGCTGCCCGCGCGTATCGACTGTTCCAGACTGTCGATGCGTGGCAAAAGCCGCTTGAAATAGAACCTCGCCGTGGCCAGTTTCGCCGTATAGAACGCCGGATCCGCCTCAAGTGAGCCCTGGGCAACATCTGCCATGCGCGCCCACAACCAGGCATATGCCACATAGCCAAAGACTTGCAGATACTCAACCGATGCTGCACCGATTTCATTGGGGTTGAGCTTGGCCTGCGCTTGCAGCCAGTCGCTCAAGTCTTCGAGCCGTTGCACCGCTTGTAACAGTTCATGCTGGTAAGGCTTGCCAGGTTGCGCGGCAAACTCGCGGATCTGCGCGGTAAACAAACGCAGCGCTACGCCGTCATTGGCAATGACCTTGCGGCCCAGCAAGTCCAGCGCCTGAATACCATTGGTGCCTTCATAAATTTGCGCGATGCGGACATCGCGTACCAATTGCTCTTGCCCCCATTCACGAATGTAACCGTGGCCCCCGAACACTTGCTGGCCCAGTACGCAACTGTCGAGCCCGGTGTCAGTGAAAAAGGCCTTGGCCACCGGCGTCAGTAAAGCCACCAGCGCTGCGGCGTCCTGCTGCTCTTGTGCATCGGTTGAGTACTTGCTCAGGTCCAGTTGCTGGCCCACATAGCTGGCAAACGCGCGACCGCCTTCGGTCATGGCCTTCATGCTCAGCAGCATGCGCCGCACATCAGGGTGAACGATGATCGGGTCGGCCATTTTGTCGGGCGCTACTGCTCCGGTCGGCGCCCGGCTTTGCAGGCGTTCGCGGGCGTAGGTACGGGCGTTTTGGTATGAGGTCTCGGCACAGCCGATGCCCTGAATACCGATGGACAGGCGCTCGTAGTTCATCATCGTGAACATGGCCGCCAGGCCCTTGTTGGCTTCGCCGATCAACCAGCCTTGGGCGCCGTCAAAGTTGATCACGCAGGTCGCAGACGCCTTGATGCCCATTTTGTGTTCGATAGAACCGCAACTCACGGCATTGGCGTGAGCCAGCGTGCCGTCGGCATTGACCAGCACCTTGGGCACCAGGAACAGCGAAATGCCACGCGGCCCGGCCGGTGCGTCCGGCAGTTTGGCGAGGACCAGATGGACAATGTTCTCGGTCAGGTCCTGATCGCCACCGGTGATGAAAATCTTGCTGCCGCTGAGGCTGAAACTGCCGTCAGCCCTGGGTTCAGCACGGGTGCGGATAAGCCCCAGATCGGTGCCGGAATGGGCTTCGGTGAGGCACATCGAGCCTGCCCAGCGACCTTCATACATCGGTGGCAGATACGTTTCTTTAAGCGTCGCGCTGGCGTGAGCATCAATGGCCAGGCAGGCACCGGATGTCAGCGCCGAATACAGGGCAAAACTGGAGTTGGCGGCGTAGAGCATTTCTTCAAATTGCACGGCGAGCATCTTGGGCATGCCCAGCCCGCCAAAGTCCGGGTTGCCTGACAGGCCGACCCAGCCACCCTCAATATAGGTGTCATAGGCCGCCTTGAACCCTTGTGGCGTGCTGACCTTGCCCGCGTGCCATTGCGCACCTTCTTCGTCGCCACTGCGGTTAAGAGGGGCGATCAATTGGCTGGTGACTTTGGCCGCTTCTTGCAAGATCGCATCAGCAGTGTCGGCATCAACGTGCTCGGCCAGAGCGGGCAGGCGCGCCCAAAGTGCTGGCGCTTGAAATACTTCGTGCAGCACAAAGCGCATGTCACGCAGCGGGGCATTGAATTCAGGCATCACAAAACCTCGTCAAACATTTACACAAATGGAGGGTTACAAGGCTTTGGCCATGTCACGCAGTACGTATTTCTGGACTTTGCCGGTGGAGGTCTTGGGCAGAAGGGTGAAGACCACGGTACGCGGGACTTTGAACCCGGCCAGATGCTCGCGGCAAAAGGTGATGATGTCGGCTTCACGCACCTGCTGGTGGTCGGCCTTCAGGGTGATGAACGCGCAAGGGGTTTCGCCCCATTTTTCATCGGGGCGCGCCACCACGGCCGCTTCCATGACGCCTGGATGGCGATACAAGACCCCTTCAACTTCAATGGTGGAGATGTTTTCGCCACCGGAGATGATGATGTCTTTGAGGCGGTCGCGGATTTCCACATAACCGTCCGGGTGGCACACGGCCAGGTCGCCGGTGTGAAACCAGCCGCCTTCAAACGCCTCTGCGCTGGCGCTGGGGTTTTTCAGGTAACCCTTCATCACCGTGTTGCCGCGCATGAATATCTCGCCCATGGTTTCGCCGTCACGCGGGGTAGGCTTCAGGGTTTTCGGGTCGGCCACCATCACGCCTTCCAACGTGGGGTAGCGCACGCCCTGGCGAGATTTGATCTGGGCGCGTTCGGCCAGGGTGTGTTCGTCCCATTTGTCATGCCAGGCACAGATGGTCACCGGGCCATAGACCTCGGTCAGGCCATACACGTGGGTGACTTTGATGCCCATTTCTTCCACTGCCCCAATCACTTTGGCCGGGGGCGCCGCGCCTGCGACCATGGCGTTAACCGGGTGATCGATAGCTGCCTTGGCTGATTCCGGCATGTTCACCAGTGCATTGAGCACAATCGGTGCGCCGCACAGGTGGGTAACCTGGTGTTCACGAATCAAGGTAAGGATTTTTTGCGGGTCGACCCGGCGCAAGAACACATGCACCCCGGCCAGCGCGGTGATGATCCAGGGGTAGCACCAGCCGTTGCAGTGGAACATCGGCAGGGTCCACAGGTACACCGGGTGATTGCCGATGGCCCAGACCATCTGGTTGCCCAGAGAGTTGAGGTAAGCGCCCCGATGGTGATAGACCACACCTTTGGGGTTACCGGTGGTGCCTGAGGTGTAGTTGAGCGCAATGGCTTGCCATTCATCTGCGGGCCATTGCCAATCGTAGTCCGGGTCGCCTTCGGCAAGTACCGCTTCGTAATCCAGCGCGCTGACTGGCTGACCCTCACCGTACTCGGGGTCATCCACGTCGATGATCAACGGTGGATGATCAAGCATGGCCACTGCCGCGTGGATCACTTCATGGAATTCGCGGTCGGCAATCAGTACCTTGGCCTCGCCATGGGCCAGCATGAAGGCGATGGCTTCGGCGTCAAGGCGCACATTCAGGGCATTGAGCACGGCGCCGACCATGGGCACGGCGAAATGCACTTCGAGCATGGCAGGAATATTGGGCAGCATCACGGCGACGGTATCGTTCTTGCCGATCCCGCGCCCGGCCAGCGCGCAGGCCAAACGACGGCAACGGCTGTAGGTTTGCGCCCAGGTGCGGCGAATGGAACCGTGGATAACGGCGGGGTAGTCGGGGTAGACGCTGGCTGTGCGCTCGATAAAACTCAGAGGCGACAGGGCAATATGGTTGACGGCAGTAGGCTCAAGGCCCTGCTCAAAAATCGACATGATGGTCATTCCGGTGGCTGATTGTTAGCTCTAATGGCTGCCCGCTCTTATGCTGTCGAGAGGGTCAGTTTTATGTCCGGTCTGAGTTATAGCTCAGTTTGTATTTGATGTGGAAGTAATACCTAAGCAATATAGTATTTGTTCTATATTGAAGCGTGACTTAACCTGCGGATGCCCCATGCCTGTTTCGCTGCTCACCTATGACCCGCAACCCTCAGTGGTCCTTGACGCCGCAGGCACGCCGTTGACGGTCAACCCGGCACTGTCGCGGCTGCTGGCTGGCACGCCACTGGCCGAGGTGCGCAAGTGGCTGCCGGGCAATATCGATGAGCTGGTACGCGCCTGCCTGCAGCAAGGGCGGGCGATTGAGCAGGTCCAGGCGCAGTCTGCGCAACACCTGTGGCTGTGGACGCTGATACCAATACCGGAACGTCAGTGTGTCGTGGCCCGTGGCCGGGAGGCGAGTGATGAACTGCTGGCCGGGCGTGAAGCGGCCAAGGCCCGGCGCCTTTACCGGCTGATTACCGAGAACACCACCGACCTGATCTCGCGGCATACCCCGGACGGGCGTTTTCTCGATGCCTCGCCAGCGTCCTGGGCGTTACTCGGCTACTGGCCCGAGCAATTGCGCGGCAGCCGGGCGCAGCGTTTGTTCCACCCGCATGACCTGGCCCAGGTGTTGCGCCAGGCCCGTGATGCACTTGAGCTCGATGGCTACCACACCATGACCTACCGGATTCGTCATCAGGCCGGGCATTACCTGTGGTTTGAAACCGCCAGCCGGGCAATTCGCGAAACCTATACCGGCGCGGTGGTTGAGGTGGTCAGCGTGTCGAGGGACATCACCGCGCGCATTCAGGCGGAAGAAAACAAGCGGCGCCTGGCTGAAGTGGTCGAGGTTAATCCTGACCCGGTGCTGTTTATTGATCCGGCGGGCGGGGTGTCTTATCTCAACCCGGCGGCCCGGCGAATTATCGGTTTATCGTGTGGGAAAAGCGTGATTTCGCTAGCGGATTTTTTAAGTGCTGGCGATTTGGCGCAGTTGCAGTCAGTGGGCTGGCGCAGTGCTGAAGAACACGGCTTGTGGAGCAGTGAAGCGCGTCTGCAGCCGTTGAATGGCGAACCCTCAGTGCCGGTGTCTTTATTGCTCCTGGCCCATCGCGCCACCTCGGGTGAACGGTTTTTCTCACTGGTGGCCCGTGACATGCGCGAGCGCGAACTGCGTGAAGCCCAGCAGCGTCATCATCAGGATGAGCTGGCCCATACCGCCCGGCTGGTAACCCTGGGGGAGCTGGCGTCCGGCATCGCCCACGAAATCAACCAGCCGCTGGCCGCGGTGATGAATTATGCGAATGCCAGCCAGCGTTATCTGCAAAACCTGGCCACCACCCCCGACGCTGCAACCCTTGTCGCTCAAGGGTTGGAACGAATTACCCTGCATGCCGGCCATGCCTCGCAAGTGATCAAGCGTTTGCGCGGTTTTTTACGCAAGGGGCGGCGCACATTGCAAGCGCTGGACGTCAGTGAAGTGGTGCGCCAAGCGGTGAACCTGTGCGCGTGGGAAGCCCGTGAGCGACAGGTGACGATTGAGCAGGCGTTGCCGGCCATTCTGCCGCTTGTGTATGCCGACCGGGTGTTGCTGGAGCAGGTGTTGCTCAACCTGTTGCGCAATGCCATTGACGCCAATTGCGAGCAGCAGCCGGGGCAGCCTTCGCGCATCCGTATAAATGTGCAGGTGGTGCGGGCGGGCGGGTTAAGCATCAGCGTCGAGGATCAGGGCCCCGGCGTCACGGCCGAGCAATTTGAGCAACTGTTCACCCCGTTTTACACCAGCAAGGCCGAAGGGCTTGGGCTGGGTTTGTCGATGAGCCGCAGTATCATTGAGGGCTTTGGCGGTGAGCTTGATGCCGAGCCACAACCCCACGGGCTGCGCATGTGCTGCCGCCTGCCACTGATGGCCGTCACCCCACAACAAGAAGAGAGCAATTAAGCCATGACAACCCCGCAGCACCACGTGGTCTACGTCGTCGATGACGATCAGGGCATGCTTGATTCAACTGTCTGGTTATTGGAGTCGGTCGGCCTCAATGCAGTGCCCTTCACCAGTGGTCAGGCTTTTTTGCACGCCGTGGATCCGGCCCTTAACGCCTGTGTAGTACTGGATATCCGCATGCCCGCCATGGGAGGCCTGAATGTGCAGCAAGCGTTACAGGAGCGCGGGTTAACTCTGCCGGTGATTTTTGTCAGTGGCCACGCCGATGTACCCATTGTGGTTCGTGCGTTCAAGGCGGGCGCCCATGACTTCATCGAGAAACCCTACAACCAGCAGTTGCTGCTCGACAGTGTGCAACAGGCCTTGAGCGGCGGTAATGCGCGGCAAAGCGCCAGTCGGGAGTTAACGGAACTTGAAGCGCGCTTGCTCAGCCTGACACCCCGTGAGCGAGATGTGTTGCTGCCGCTGGTCAAGGGCTACACCACCCGTGAAATCGCTGAGCAATTGGCAGTGAGTGTAAAAACCATCGACCTGTATCGCGCCCGCGTGATGAAGCGCATGCAGGCCGAGCACTTGCCGGACCTGGTGGGCATGGCGATAGCGGCGGGGCTGGTGGATCCACTTAAACTGCGGGCAACGCTGTAAAGCTTGCCTTGCGATCTTTTCAGAAGATTAAAAGTTCGCGAGGCGAGCTCGCTCCTACAGGTTAAGGGTGTCCGGGGTATTGCGCTCGAGCACTGGATAGCCCAACGCGGCGATGTGGTGGTGTACGCGGCGGTAGTCGCGCAGTACACGTTGGAAGATATCGCCTGACTCGGCCCAGGCGGTTTTGTCGTTTTGCAGTTTGCGAAAGTGCTCGCGGCTGGCGCGGGCTTCGAGCTGGCGGACGATTTCTTTGTGGCTCACCAGCCTGTTTGCAGCGGCGATGTCTTCGCGCAAGAAAGCCGTGATCGCCAGGTTCAGGCTGTCCAGCAAGGCCAGGTGCAGGCCCTGGATATGCTGCATCTCAAAGGTCGAGAAATGTTCGCCACGGCGGGCCCGGCGAATCGCCAGTTGCGCCAGATTGCTGAGGATGTCGCCTGCATGCTCCAGGTTGATCACGAACATGAGGATTTCCTGGGCGCGATCAGCGTCATCGTCGCTCAAGCCTTCCTGGCCTATGTCCGCCAGATAGGCGCGAATCGCCGCGCTTAACATATCCACGGAGTGGTCCAGCTGGCGCACCTTGTCGAAAGCCGCTTGATCGGGCTTTTCGAACAGTTGCAGCACCTGATTGAGCATTAGCGACGCCATGTCCGCCAGCCGCAACGCTTCACGCACGGCATTGGAAAGGCCGATATTGGCCACTTCCAGCCCGGCTTCGTCCAGGTATTGCGGCATGCCCGGGTCTGCTGGCCGCTCTTGTTGCGGGAACAGGCGGCTCAGGCCGTTGGCCATTGGCTCAATCAGACCAATACACAGCACCGCCAACGCCAGGTTGAACGCCGTATGCAAGTACACCACCAAGTGCGCAGGGCCGAGGTTGGTCTGGGCCAGTTGGTCGGCCAGCAGCGGCAGCCACGGCAACAACAGCACGGTGCCCAGCAGGCGAATCAGCAAGTTCCCCACGGGCAGACGACGCGCCACGGTTGAGCCGGCACTGAGTACCGAGGGCAACGCGCCGCCGACGTTGGCACCCAGTACCAAGGCCATGGCGGTGACCGGGGCCATCATTCCGGCCCCGGCCAGGGAAGCAATCAACAGCACCACGGCCACGCTTGAATGGCACAGCCAGGTCAGCAACACCCCGGCCACGACAGCTATGATCAAGTCGCCATCCAGGCTTTGCATGACCGCACGAAACACCGAGGTGGCCTCCATGTGGCTCAGGGTTGCACTGAGCAGCCCCAAGGCCAGTAGCATCAGCCCCAATCCAATCAGTGCGCAGCCGATGCTTTCGTAGCGTGAGTCGTCGCGCAGGCGATACACGATAAAACCGGCCAGCAGCATGATCGGTGTGGCCAGCGACGTGTCGAAGCTCAGCAGTTGCACCACCAGGGTTGAGCCAATGTTGGCGCCCAGCATCACGGCCAACGCTGGCGCCAGGCTCAAGGTGCCGGCGGCGGTAAAAGAGGTGGCCATCATGCTCACGGCGGTGCTGCTTTGCAGCACGCCGGTGATGCCAATGCCGGACAGCAGTGCCATCCAGCGGTTATTCAGATTGCGCCCCATCCAGTTGCGCAGTTGGGTGCCGAAACCGCGCAGCAGCGCGGTAGAAATCATATGAGTGCCCCACAGCAACAGTGCAATCGCACCGGCCAGGTTGAGCAAGAGAGTGGTTCCTGACATGAGGAATCTCCACAAAACAAACATTCATGTTTACGCCATCTACACACAAGGCCGGGCTGACGCGAAACCGCGTCAGCCCGGCTTTTTACGTCAGTACCACTGTTTGAAACGGCGGATGTAAATAGTCTTCATCAGTTGTGCGACGCAGCAGTAGCTGACCAGCGTCGCGACCAGCCATGGGAAGTACGCCAATGGCAGCGGCTCCAGGCCCACCAGAGTGCCCAGCGGCGAGAACGGCACGTAGATGCCCAGGGCGATAACAATGACGGTCATCATCATGACCGGCCATGCGGCGTTGCTCTGGAAGAACGGGATCTTGCGGGTGCGCAGCATATGCACCACCAGGGTTTGCGAGAGCAGCCCTTCGATGAACCAGCCGGACTGGAACAAGGTCTGCACGTCGACATTGTTGGCCTTGAACACGTACCACATCAGGGCAAAGGTGGTGATGTCGAAGATTGACGATGTTGGCCCGATCCAGATCATGAAGCGGCCAATGTTCTTGGCGTCCCATTTACGCGGCTTTTGCAGGTACTCCTTGTCCATCCGGTCCCATGGCAGTGCCAGTTGGGAGATGTCGTACATCAGGTTTTGCAGCAGCAGGTGAATCGACAGCATGGGCAGGAACGGGATAAAGGCGCTGGCCACCAGCACCGAGAACACGTTACCGAAGTTGGAGCTGGCGGTCATGTTCAGGTACTTCATGATGTTGCCGAAGGTTTCGCGACCTTTTAGCACGCCTTCTTCGAGCACCATCAGGCTCTTTTCCAGGAGGATGATGTCAGCCGATTCCTTGGCAATATCAGTACCGCTGTCCACGGAAATCCCCACATCGGCATCACGCAACGCCGGGGCGTCGTTGATGCCGTCACCGAGGAAGCCTACGGTGTGACCATTGGCCTGTAGCGCCTTGAGCACCCGGGATTTCTGCAATGGTGTGAGCTTGGCAAAGACCGTGCGCTGCTCGACTTCGTGCTTGAGGGTTGCGTCGCTCATGGCTTCGATTTCCGGCCCCAATAGCGGGGTTCCGGGCTCAAGGCCAACTTGACGGCAGATTTTGCTGGTGACCACCGCGTTATCGCCGGTCAGTACCTTCACTGCCACGCCAATGTCTTGTAGGGCACGGATGGCCGGGCCTGCAGTTTCTTTCGGTGGATCGAGGAAGGTCAGGAAGCCGCGAATCACCAGGTCGCGCTCATCTTGGGTGGTGTACTGCTTCTGCGCGTTAGCCTTGGGGATGTCGCGGGTGGCGACCACCAGTACCCGGAAGCCGTCCTCGTTGTATTCAGTGGCCCGTGCCAGCAGTTCAGCGCGGCGCGCGGGATCAAGTGCTACACGCACACCGTCTTCCATCACATGGGTCGAAATGCCGAGCATTTCTTCAACGGCGCCTTTGCACACCAGCAGGTGATCGCCACGGTTGTCCTTGACTACAATCGACAGGCGACGACGCTCGAAGTCAAACGGCAGCTCATCGACCTTGCTGTAGGCGAAAGGCAGCTTGAACTTTGGGTCGCGCTCGGAAAACTGCACCACCGCTTGATCCATCAGGTTGCGGATACCGCTTTGGTGATGACTGTTGAGCCAGGCCAGTGCCAGTACCGATTCATCGCGTTGGCCGTCAGGGCCGACATGGTGCTCCAGAATGATGTGGTCTTGGGTCAGGGTGCCGGTTTTATCAGTGCACAACACGTCCATCGAACCGAGGTGCTGGATGGCATTGAGGCGTTTGACCACGACTTTGCGCTTGGCCATGGCGGTGGCGCCCTTGGCCAGGTTGGCACTGACGATCATCGGCAGCATTTCCGGGGTCAGGCCGACCGCCACCGCCAGGGCAAACAGGAAGGCATCGCCCCAATCGCCCTTGGAGAAGCCATTGAGGAAGAACACCACCGGCACCATCACCAGCATGAAGCGAATCAGCAGCCAACTGACGCTGTTAACCCCGCGATCGAATGCAGTTTGTGAACGCGAGCCGACAATCGCCTTGGCCAAAGAACCAAAGTAAGTCCGCGGGCCGGTGGCAACCACCACAGCACGGGCCGTACCGCTGACCACGTTGGTGCCCATAAAGCAGATGTTGGGCAGGTCCAGCAGGTTGCTTTGATCAGCCGCAGCGTTGGAGGCCGACTTTTGCGTCACATTGCCCAGGGTGTCGTACTTCTCTACGGGCAAGGCTTCACCAGTGAGTACCGCCTGGCTGATAAACAGGTCGCGAGATTCGATCAGGCGTATGTCGGCGGGGATCATGTCCCCGGCGGACAGTTGCACGATGTCGCCGGCCACCAGTTCACGCATGGGGATTTCCAGCACTTTGGCGGGTGCGCCAACGCGTTCACGGCGCAATACCGTCGCCGTGGTGCGTACCATGGCTTTAAGAGCTTCGGCGGATTTGGCCGAGCGGTGCTCCTGCCAGAAGCGCAGAAAACTGCTCAGGCCCACCATCAAGGCAATGATGATGACTTTGGTCAGGTCGGTTTCTTCACCGTCCCGCAAAGGCAGCCAGTAATCGGTGAAGAAGCTGATAACCCCCAAGGTCAGCAGTACATAAATGAAAGGGTTGTGCAGCGCCATCATGAACTGCACGACCGCGTGAGGCGGCTTGTCGTGAGCCACTTCGTTATAGCCTTCATGTTCCAGGCGATCAGCTGCATCCAGCAGGGTCAGGCCATCTGTGGTGGCCCGGACATTGGCCAGGGTGGCGGCCAGGCCGTTTTGCGCTTCCCGTGCAGCGCGCATCGACAATTTGCTGTTTTCGCCTGCGTTGTTCTTGTCTCGAACGTTGCTGTTTTTTACCGCGCTCATGGTCATACTCCTGTCGCCAACGCTCGACAAAACATACCTTGGCTTGCCGTATTAACGACGAGCCAAAGTATGCCGAGTCGCAGATATCGCGATCGGTTTTAATAAGTGTTTAAGTGCGCTTTAAAATCCCGCTACAACAATTAACTTAATAAATGCGCAGCGGGTGGCTACTGGCTTCTTCCATAGGGAACTCCAGTTATTCAACAGTGGTTTAAAGCCTGTCAGTGGTCAGCGCCAGGCGCGACTCTGAGGCTCCTGAAGGTCGGCCATGCTCCAGCGCTGCTCCAGTTGACCTGTGGCAGGGCTGACGCGCCAATGCACCTGATGGTGCGCAGGTTTTGCGCCGAAAACGGGGGATGAGAAGGGCGTGCGAGCGGAGCGCGCAGTGCCGGGCTCGCGGGCCAACTTAACCCGCATGCTTGAGGTAAAGGCGCGAACGCCAGGTAGTACAAAGGCTTTAAAGGTCATAACACACCTCGTAACCGGACGGCTGCCGGAGAGGTCGTTACGTTGGAGCGTCAAGCTCTGGCGCAGTTGACCTCGCCCAGCAGGCGAGTCCCGTCAATGTCTGGATTGGGCGCCCGGTCAGGCGTTTTCACGCAGGCCGGGCAGCGACTAGATACTGTGTCCATTAGCTTCTTTTGTGAGTGAGTAAAGTGCCGACTGAGTCGGCCCATGCAATCTACTGAGACAGGTATATCAAGTCAACGTTAAACACCAGCAAGTGCGGGCGGTACAGGGAGTGTTCAGCAACTTGAAAGAGTGCATTGAAACTTAAGTTTCAATAAGGCAGTTATATGACAGTTACAAATTAATAACACATCACCTATACCGTGTAGGAGCGAGCTCGCCTCGCGATCTTTTGATCTTGATGATTAAAGATCGCAGACCATCGCCTTCAGCGAGTCAATCTGCGGCTATAAGTGCGCATCGGATCTATAGGTTTGGGTTATATTACGGCGTGTTTCAATCCGTACCGAGAGTGGTTGTGTCGATTAAAGACCCCGCAGCATTACAGCTTCTTCAAGCGCCTGTAGCGCTTTACCTGCAACAGTTGGCAGCGTCCAGCCGCCAGACCATGCGTTATGTGCTGCAGGATGCGGCTGATCGTTTGGGCGTCGATGATGTCGCGATTGAGGAATTCCCCTGGCATCAACTGCAGCCGGGGCATATCACGGCCCTGGTGGCGGCGCTGCGTACCGATGGTTATGCGCCCAATACGTCGTCTTTGTATGTGAATGCGATTCGCGGCGTGATGAATCAGGCCTGGCAGCAGAGCCTGATTACTCAGGATCAGCTCCTCAAAATTCGCGCAGTGAAGGCGGGCGGTGGTTCGCGCCTGACCAAGGGCCGCAATCTGCGTCGCACGTTGATCCGCGAGCTGATGGATGTCTGCGCTGCGGACCCGCGCCCACAGGGGCTGAGGGATGCAGCAATCATTGCGATTTTGTATGGCTCGGGCATGCGCAAATCCGAGTCTGTGAACATGGATTTGCGTCAGGTCAACATGGCCGAGCGCAGCTTGCAGGTTTTGGGCAAAGGCAACAAAGAACTGATCAAGTTTGCCCCGGCCTGGGCCTTCGAAAAGCTCCAGGTCTGGCTCGATTTTCGCCGCGAGCAACTGCCGGAAGGCGTCAGCGACGACACGTTTTTGTTCAACCGGATTCGCCGTGGTAGCCACATCACCCGTGAGCGCATCACCAAGCATGCGATTTACTACATCGCCAAGCAGCGCGGTAAACAGGTTGGCGTGGACATCATGCCCCATGACTTTCGCCGCTCGTTCATTACACGGGTGATTGAGGAATATGACGTCTCGATCGCTCAGAAACTCGCCCACCACGCCAACATTGCCACCACCGTCAGCTATGACATGCGCGATGACAACGAGCGGCGTAATGCCACTGATCGTTTTTCGCTGTAATGCGCACTGACCCTCGAAGCATTTTGAAAAATTAATGAACCCTCACGCCTACAGCCCGCCTAAAGTTATATAACTAGCGAGGTGATGTATGGAAATTCCTACGTTTTGGGCTGTATTAGCCGTCATTCTGCTGCTACTGGAGCTATGGACCATTCGCGGAGTGCTGAGAAGTAATGCACCGGTGAACAGCCGGTGCATGTGGGTGGCCGTGGTGATCTTTGTGCCGCTGTTCGGCATGTTGGCGTGGTTGCTGGTGGGCGCCAAACAACACGCCCACCCCAAGGCTTCGAGCTAGCACCGTGCCTGGCGATGATGAGCGTTGCGATTATCCAGCCCGGATAATCGTTAACGCCCATCGCATGGCTCGCTTGCTGTGGCATACGAAGGTGGAGCAGCAGGCGATGTAAAATCTTGTAATAACAATATGCGCTGACTGGTGCGGGAGTCGCTGTAGGATTGCCTCCCGAATTTCATCAAGGCCTATATGAACACCCTCCTGGAGCCTCCCAGTTTTTTCTTGCACCCCGCATCCGTTTTGCGCTTAGCCGCCACTCTTGAATCTCCTGCGTGTTTCCCAAATTTATTGGGCACGGGCAATACGCCCGTCGCTTCGCGTGCTTGTGCGCGTCATTCGTTGACCCCGATGTTTCGAGAGGCTGAATAACCGTTATGGAATGGATTGCAGATCCCACGGCCTGGCTTGGCCTGTTGACATTGATCGTGCTGGAGTTAGTGCTCGGCATCGACAACCTGGTGTTTATTGCCATTTTGGCGGACAAGCTGCCACCTGAGCAGCGCGACCGTGCGCGGGTTATCGGCCTGACGCTGGCCTTGTTGATGCGTTTGGGCCTGCTGGCCAGCATCTCGTGGATGGTCACGCTGACCGAGCCGTTGTTTGAAGTGTTTGAAAAGTCCTTCTCTGGCCGCGATTTGATCATGCTCTTTGGTGGCCTGTTTCTGTTGTTCAAGGCGACTATGGAGTTGCATGAGCGACTGGAAGGCCACGTTGCCGAGCGCAAGTCGAATGCGGTGTACGCCCTGTTTTGGCCGATCGTTGCGCAAGTCGTGGTGCTGGACGCAGTGTTCTCCCTCGACGCCGTGATTACAGCAGTGGGCATGGTTGAACACTTGTCGGTCATGATGATTGCCGTGGTGATCTCCATCGGCCTGATGATCATTGCCAGTAAGCCGTTGACCAAATTCGTCAACAGCCATCCAACCGTGATCATGCTCTGCCTGGGCTTTTTGATGATGATCGGCTTCAGCCTGACGGCCGAAGGCTTGGGCTTCCACATCCCTAAAGGCTATCTGTATGCGGCCATCGGTTTCTCGATCCTGATCGAGCTGTTTAACCAGATCGCTCGCTCGCGCCGCAAACGCAGCTTGCAGGGCCTGCGGCCGATGCGTGAGCGCACGGCCCATGCGGTGATGCGCCTGCTGGGCGGTCGCAAGCTGAACGAGGATGAAGTGGGTGAGGAAATTGCCGACATGCTCGAAGGCGGGGAGGCTGAAGAGGTCTTCCATCGACGTGAGCGGATCATGATCAGCGGTGTGCTGCAATTGGCCGAACGCCCGATTCGCACGGTGATGACCCCGCGTGCCGAGATTGACCATATTGATCTGGCCGACTCTGAGGAACGGATCCGCACCACGCTGATGCATTCTTCGTACTCGCGATTGCCATTGATCAGGGAAGGGCGCATCGATGAGCCGTTGGGCTTTGTGCACAAAAAGGAGCTGTTAAAGGAACTGTTGGCCGGTCACAAACCCGACCTTGAAGCGATGGCGCGCAAGGCCATCAACCTGCTCGACAGCTTTACCATCCTCAACGCCCTGGAGCAGATGCGCAAAGAGTCGACCCACATTGCGTTTGTGATCAATGAGTTTGGTGACTTTATCGGCATCCTGACCATGACCGACATTCTTGAGTCGATTGCCGGTGAACTGCCGGACGCCAGCGAAATTGCAGGCCCGAATATCGTGGCGCAAGGGGACGGGTATTTGGTCAGTGGCGCCTTGAACCTGAGCCAGATCAGTCGGCATACCGGCTTTACTGCAAGGCCTACGGATGACTATCAAACACTGGCTGGCATGGTCATGAGTTTGCTGGACCTTTTGCCGGTGGTTGGCGACAAACTGACGTGGGAAGGCTGGAGCCTGACCGTGGTTGAAGTCGAAGAACGCCGCGTTACGCGGGTGTTGTTGACGAAGGAAGGGTAATTACCTTTAGCAGCTGCCGGGTTTTACGAGGCTGCGTCCGGCGGCGCAGCCGTCGTGAACCTTCAGTTATATCCGGAGTTATGGATTTACGATTGCTTCGCAATCGAACGTAGCCTCGCGGAGCTCGGCAACTGCTATGAGGGAAGCCCTTGAGAGCCGGACAATAAAAACCCGCCTGTTCAGGCGGGTTTTTATTTACAGCAACTTACTGGTTGTCGGGCAACGCATAAGCGATCACGTAGTCACCACGATCAGGCGACTGGCGTGCACCACCGGCGGTGATCACCACGTATTGCTTGCCGGTTTTCGGCGAAACAAAGGTCATCGGGCCACCTTGGCTGCCGACGGGCAAGCGGGCCTTCCAGGCTTCTTCACCGTTGGCCGAGTTGAAGGCGCGCAGGTAGTAGTCCTGGGTGCCGGCAATAAACACCAGACCGCCTTGGGTGGAGAGGGTGCCACCCAGGGTTGGCATGCCAATTGGCAATGGCAGCTTCATTTTGATGCCCATTGGACCCGTGTCTTCAACAGTGCCCACGGGTACTTGCCAGGCAATTTTCCGGGTTTTCATGTCGATGGCAGTCAGCGTGCCGAAAGGCGGCGCCTGACAAGGAATGCCGGCAACAGACAGGAAGCGGTTTTTGTTTACGGCATACGGCGTACCTTTAAGCGGTACAGCGCCCATACCCGTGTTCAGCGCTTCGCCACCGGAAGAGGCCTTGGCGTCTTTTTTCTGCGGCACCATCTGGCTCCACAAGCCCAGACGCATGTCGTTGACGAAGATGAAACCGTGCACCGGGTCAGTCGACAGGCTGCCCCAGTTCATGCCACCCAACGAGCCTGGAAAACTCAACGAAACGTCAGTACCCGGCGCGGTGTACAGACCGTCGTAGCGCATTTTCTTGAAGGCGATACGGCACAGCATCTGGTCAAACGGCGTGGCGCCCCACATGTCCGACTCAGTCAGCGTTTGTGCGCCGATCTGCGGCATGCCCACCGATTTTGGCTGGGTTGGGGAGTAGGGTTCGTTCGGGATGTTCGAGGCCTTGACCGGAACTTCTTTCACTTCAGTCAGCGGCTGACCGGTGTGGCGATCCAGCACATAGATCTGCCCGGCCTTGGTGCCGATCACTACGGCAGGCACTTGAGAACCATCGGCCTTGGTGAAGTCGATGAGGCTTGGCTGCATCGGCAGGTCAAAGTCCCACAAGTCATTGTGGACGGTTTGATACACCCACTTTTCATCACCGGTGGTAGCGTTCAGTGCCAGTATCGAGGCGCCATAGGTGTGATCCAGCGAGGTACGTTCGACACCATAAATGTCGGTGGACGAACTGCCCATCGGCAAGAAAACAGTGTTCATCAGCGGGTCATAAGACATCGGCGCCCAGCTGTTCGGCGTGCTGCGAACGTAGGTTTTGCCGTCAGCCGGAGCCTGTTTGTCTTGCGGGTTGCCCGGGTCGAAAGCCCAGCGCATGGCGCCGGTGACCACATCGAAACCACGAATCACGCCGCCTGGCATGTCGGTCTGTACGTTGTCGGCAACACGACCGCCCACCACCACGGTCGTACCGGCCATCAACGGCGCGGACGAGAGCTGGTAATAAGAGTCGGGCACATCTCCCAGGCCGGCCTTCAAATCAACCTGGCCGTTAGTACCGAAGTCTTCGCAGAACTTGCCGGTGTCGGCATCAACAGCAATCAGGCGGGCGTCGATGGTGTTGGTCAACAGACGGCGCTGGCAAGCTGCACCCGGCGCCACATTGACGGTAGCGGCAGGGGTGCTGCCATCGGTTGGGGCAGCGATGGCAGCGGTGGCATCAAAGTAAGCCAGGCCACGGCAACGCTGCCAGACCGCCGACTTGGCGTTGATTTCGTTCTTCCACAGCTCTTTGCCGGTGTCGGCATCCAGCGCGATGATGTTGTTGTGCGGGGTGCAGATGAACACCTTGTCGCCCACTTGCAGCGGGGTCATTTGGTCTTCTGCGCCGTTGCCATCGCTGAACGCGATGTCGCCGGTGTGGTAAGTCCAGGCTGGCACCAGCTTGGATACGTTGCTGCGGTTGATCTGATCCAGTGCGGCAAAGCGGTTGCCACCTTCATCGTTACCGTAGTGTTCCCAGTTTTTCTGTGCTTTGGCTGGATCAACCTTGGTCAGGCCGGGGCCGTCACCTGTTGGTGAAACCGATGCGTGGGGCTGAAACATTCCCCAGAAACCAACAGCAATGGCCACTGCAAGGGCAGCGCTCAGGGCATAGCCCCCATTGCCCTGCAGGCCATTGGCCTTGCGTAGCGTCGGGTAAGCCAACGCCACTACCAGGCTCAATACGGCCAGGGCAAACAGCCGTGAAACCAGTGGCCAGAACACTAGCCCGGCATCTGCGACCGACCAGATAACCGATGCCACCATCACCGCTGCAAACAGCCAGGCACCGACCACACGGCGTTTAAACATCAGCACCGAAGCAACAAGCATCCCGATACCGGCAAGGACGAAGTACAGGCTGCCGCCGAGCGTGGCGAGGTAACCGCCGCCCGCTATAAACAGCAAGCCGAAGACCAGCACGCCCAAGGCGGCGATCCAGATTGGCCAACGGCTGACAGTGGCCGCAGGTTGAGACTTATTCATGGCGCATGACCCTATAGATGCATGAAAGTGATAAGGAATTCAGGGTAACCAGCCCATAACACTAGCCCTGATTTCCACAAAGGAAGCTCAGGCGGATGCCGCATCGTCAGGAACAGACAAATGCACATGGGTTATGAACTAAATGGTTAATTACCGACACAATATCAAAAAAAATGCGCCTGCGACAAATTGTCAGTCGCCATGAACGAGAAACACTGTTGTGGAGCGCGTAACAATCGAGGGGAGAAGGAGGGCGATACAGAAGGAGAGTGGCGGGTTTGTTTGCTGCTTGTGGGTCCCCACGAACGGGTACGATGCCGCGTTCATGGGGCTGGTTTAGTTCAGGCTTTAGCCAGTTCACCTTCAGTCAGGCGCCAGATACCCGCCGGATTGTTGTGCTTCAAGGCCTCAGGCAGCAAGTCGTCCGGGAAGCCCTGGTAGCAGACCGGCCGCAGGAAACGCTCGATTGCCGTCATGCCCACCGAGGTAAAACGACTGTCTGAGGTTGCAAGAAAAGGCCCGCCGTGAATCGACGCGTAGGACACTTCTTGGGGATGCGCGAACGCGTTGATCACAATGCGGCCCGTGCGACGTTCCAGAATAGGTAACAAGCGAGCGGCGAGGGCGTGATCAGCTTGGTCAATCTGCATCGTCGAACTCAATTGCCCTTGGAACTGTTTGGCCAGTGTGATCAGTTGTTCTGTATCGGTGACGCGCACCAGTAGCGCAGCAGGCCCGAAAACTTCTTGCCCCAGTGTTGCATCAGCCAGCATCTGCACACCGTTAACTTCGAAAAGCACCGACTGGCCGTCCCATGGGCGGTGCGCTTCACCGCCAGCCGCAATAAGTTGTGCACCCGCATTGCTCTGCCGCTCGACATTCTTGCGATACGCGCTGTTGATGCCTGGGGTGAGCATGGTGCGCGCTTGCATGGCCTGGACGCGGGCAATCATTGCGTTCTTCAGTTCGACATAACCGGGGCCGTCGACTGCTAGCAAAATGGCAGGTTTCAGGCAGGCTTGGCCAACAGTGACCAGCATCCGCTCTGCAAACCCGTCACCGATCTCACCACCGCGGGTTGCGAGGGCTGCGGGCAATATGAAGGTCGGGTTGACGCTGGTCATTTCAGTGAAGACCGGAATCGGATCCGGGCGCAGTTGTGCCCGACGGTAGAGTGCCATGCCGCCCACTTCCGAACCGGTAAAGGTAACGCCCTTGATCAACGGATGCTCAACCAGCGCCTCGCCGATCTCATTACCACCGCCGCGAACCAGTGAAAATACCCCCTCGTGCAGGCCCGCGTCTTTAACTGCTTGCTGAATGACGCGACCCATCAGTTCCGATCCGCCGGGGTGAGCGTTGTGCGCTTTCAGGATCACAGGGCAGCCAGCCGCCAACGCCGAAGCGGTATCGCCGCCGGCCACTGAATAGGAGATCGGAAAGTTACTCGCACCGAAGATCGCCACCGGCCCCAGGGCAATTTTTTGCAAACGATGATCCATCCGCGCACGCGGTTGACGCTCGGGCTGCGCCGGATCAATGGCCGCCTGGCGGAATCGCCCTTGACCAACAACCGCGGCAAATTGACGAAACTGAGTCGCCGCTTTGGCTGCTTCACCTTCAAGTTGTGCGACCGGTAAACCACTTTCCAGTGAAATGCGTTGCGCAAGTTCGGCGGTGATCGCCTCAAGTCCGTCGGCGATACGCTCTAAAAACGCCGCTCGGTCGGCCAGACTGGAGTTGTTAAAACTGTCGAACGCGTCGTCGGCCAACTGCGCGGCACGATCGACTTCGGCTGGGCCACCCAATCCGAACGAAGGCTCTATCTCGGTGCTCGTCGCGGGATTCAGCGCTTTCATGGTGCCGGCGGTTGCGGATACTTCCTGAGCGCCGATAAGCAAATGACCTGTGAGTTTCATGGTGAGTTCCTACGGCGTCAGGCGCGGGTGGCAGCGTTCAGGGAAGTGATCACATCGGCTGTCTTGAGGATTTCGTGAGCGAAAGTCGGGCCGTTCAGTTCATGGGCGGCATGCATCATTTCTTTTTTGAAGGCCGCCGTGGCGTCGCGCACGAGGGTGACGTGATAACCCAGCTCCATCGCAAAGCGGCTTGTGGATTCGATGCAGGTATTGGCAAGCAGGCCGATGACGATCACATGGGTAATGCCTTGCTGCTTCAACTGAAAATCCAGATCGGTATTGGCGAACCCGCTTTGGCCCCAGTGTTCCTGAATGATGATGTCGCCGTCTTGCGGCACGAAGTCCGGGTGCCATTCACCGCCCCATGTGCCTTTGGCAAATGTGTGGCGTTGCTGCACCAGGCGTTGGGTCGGGTTGGGGTGGTCCCAGTTATCGTAATCACCTGGCTGCCAGCGACGGTGTGGCACGTAAAACACCTGGACATCAGCAGCTCGGGCGGCGGCGACCGTGGCGCGAAGATTGTCCAGCAGATGAACCTCATCAGCGACTTCCTTGAGCAACGGGAACAACTTGCCACCGTGCGATAGAAAGTCGTTATACGGATCAACCAGCAGCAAACCAGTGCGCTCCGCGCGGTAGACGGGATGAGTCATGGCGTTCTCCACTCATAAGATAATTGCGGTTTCACAGTCGACCCAAGACCCCGTGGTCTGATGCCTTGTGATCTCTCACAGATCGAATGCAGTCAGCAAAATCTAGCACTATGAAAATCATAGCGTCAACAACCGTTGGGCTGCCAGAGACATTCACACCTGCGTAAGGCCATCCTTAACAGTGACTCTAGATGAGAGGAGGGCAGTGCACGTGCGCGGCCAAAACTGCTCGTGTTACTATGAATTTAATAGCAAGATCGGGAGATACAGCGTGAAACGTGATGCAGAAATAGCCGACACGGTATGCCCGGTAGCGCGGTCGTTAGACATTGTCGGTGACCGATGGACCCTGCTGATCCTGCGTGAACTGTTTATGGGCGCCACTCGCTTCGAAGAAATACAAATCCAGACCAAAGCGACACCGCAAATGCTCGCGACGCGCCTTAAAGCCATGGAGGCGGGCGGGCTGATCGAACGTCACCCATACAGCCAAAAACCGTTGCGCCATGAATATCGACTCACCGAAAAAGGCCGGGCGTTTTATCCCGTCATCTACGCGCTGCGTGCATGGGGAGAAACCTGGTCCAAAGGCGAGGAAGAAGAGATTGCCGTACGTTTTACCCATCGCGAGTGCGGGCACGACATTGGTTTGGGGACTGTGTGCCCAAACTGTGGCGTACACGTTGAGCGTAAAGATCTGGAAGCAAAAATGAGCGAACAATTTGCCGCAGAACGCGAACAAAGGCGGGTGGCGTATAAAGGGAAATGAAAAACTAAAAGTTGCGGTTATTTAACTCTACTAAACAGTCATTTAGTTGAGTTATATCCAAAGAGTGCTTTAAAGAGGCGCTGGCTAAACATATATGTGTGACTGGACAGGTCACTGTTATTCATTTCCCGCTGGATTTTTGAGACAACCCTACAGCCATCAAGACACAACCCGGTATCCAAAAACCAGCGTTTCCAGTGCCTAAACCCACGGCTAACATCGATATTCCTACTGCAAACACAATGCTTTCTCCATGTACCAGGGCCTGTACCAAGAGGCCAAATCTAGCACAAAGATCAGCCTGGGTAGCACATCAGAAATTCGGCGTGGCCTGTTTGCTCATCGATTTGCTCTTTGACCCGTTTGAAACCTTGCGACGTGTAGAAGCCGACACTGGACGTGTTTTCCTTGTAAACCGCAAGGCTCAACGCCTTGCGAAGACACTTGGCATGATCGAGTAACTGCTTACCAAAGCCTATCCCTTGATGCGCGGGATCAACAAACAAAGCAGCCAATTGGTTATCCAACAAAGAATAAAACCCCAAGACACCTGACGAACCCTCAATGACAAAAGTCTCCCAGCTCGGAATATAAACGTCTCGCATCGACTCAATATTGGCTTGCCAAAAAGACGCGTCGATAAAATCATGTGCCTTGATGGATGCACTCAGCCAGATATCCAGCAGTCGATCCATGTCGCGTGGTTCAAATCTTCTGATCATCTTTAGTTCCAAAGAATTGGGATATGCGACGGTGGTGATTATGTATGCAAGGCGAGTGTTGAGAGGTTCGCATGTGGTGGGTGTGGATTGGTAGAGATGGATTGAGGGGGAAATTCCAGGAACGCGATTTCCTGGCTTGAAATCTGACCTACGCCGCTCAAGCCGCGCGCTTTCGACTGACGAGGCCTGCCTAGAAAGCCAGTTACAAAGCTTCTCTGCGGGCTAGCAACCCCCGCACCCGTGTATTTGGAAACGTGAAGCACGAAGCTCGTAGAGCCACGCCCTACACAGCTGCTCGTTGGGGTCAATGGCGTACAATTGGAGGTAACGCTCCAAGTGGACGGAGAACTCTTAGGAAAGCTCCATCATTACTGACGTATCTATAGCAGCGTAAATCAAGTTCGGTGGTCTTCGACCTGATCGGTGACTTGTACTTGTAGTAGTAACTAACATAGTGATGGTCACTGTTTTGGTGACGATATCTAGCTTGGTGATGGCGACTGGAGTCGTCAGCGGTCACCGATTTCGAGGATGAGTTGAGCTTGTGATGGGAATCCGATCAGGCTTAGTAGGTTCGTGGAACGGGAGATTAGGAAATGGTTGAGGGATGGGTCATTAGGGTGTTGATTACGAAGGATTTCGGGGTTTGTGGAATCTAGTGCGTAGGTTAGTGGAAACAGACAAGAAATAAGCACAGCCAAATCGTGAAACATTATTTAACATAATATACATTATGCGAATAATTACATTACGCCCACAGCCACGGCGACGCATTCGATTACTTCACCGCTCCAGTAGCAATTGTTCGCTCCGGAGCGGCCACGATTGAGACTGCACACAAAATACGTTTGAGCTCTATCCCCAGCGCCTCCCCTTCTGATTCAGCCCCGACTTGCCAAGCTCCGACCCCATAGTCCGCATGATAGGTCGGGCTAACAAGCGACATTACTTTATCTGCCCGAGGTATCAGCAGCAATGAAACATCAGGCTTGATGCCCTTCCACCGGAGACTGTCGTGATAAATGTGCGCTGACTCCATCGCATCCAGGACGCTGGGGCGGGCGCTGCGATACTTTGCGTCGAAAACTACGAAGCGTTTCGCCGAAGGCGAGTCCAACGTCACGACGATATCCGGATATCGCTCTCGCGATAAACTTTGGAAACCGCGATGCGCAGGCTGATCAATCGCTGGGCATCGGACTTGGTAACACACCTCCACGGTCACATCTGCCGCTTTTCCCCGCCATACGATTTCTCTTAAACCCAGCGATCGATATTCACGACTCCAGACGAGTTCAGGAAGCTGACGTTGCAGCTGTGAGACTACCGTCACAAAGCACCACCGCTCGTAGATCTCCCATGTTGGACTAATCCACAGCGTCTCATCAGGATCTTTTCCCAACCACCCTGAACGCAACGCGTACCAACCAAACCGATAAGCTCGCGCATATGCAGGGTGAGCAGAGATCGCATTCAATCCTGCAGCCGATAGACGTCTGGCAGTCACGATACAGAAAGGTCTCGCGCGTTGAAGCCGTTCAAGCTTGCGAGCAAGCGACTCGGTGAACGCAATTCGACGTACGAGCCTTGGTGTTAACGCTGATCGGGTTTGGCTGACCACCTCAGTTGCAGCGGCATGTTGAAGACCCCTCACCACCTGCCGGCAACGTCTAAGAACATCGAAGAGAACAAGCCCAACGGCCTGATTCGCCGGGTTGTCCTCTTCCTCGTAAGATCTGCTGACCTCAAAGCGTACAGTGTTCAGTGCCGGACGCTGAGTACTAGCAGGATGCAGCAGTGCCTGCCCCGTAGGCCCTCTGAGTGCTTTATGCACTGATGCGGAGTCCAACCGCTTGACCGTGTGGGCACTCACCGAGGTGCGGTCGCTCTTCAAGGTTGTTAACGGCCGCTGAGATATCTGTTTGAGCGCGCGGTGAAGCCGATCCCCATAGCGTCGCAGTCTCGCATACTGCAGATGCGGGTTGGTTAGTGCTCCATCATGGCCAATTCCGAACTGAGCCTCTTCTGTGCCCAGAACGAGAGCCGGGTCGAAATCCAGAATCGCCTCAACCATGGCAGCGAATGCCAGGCCTCCGAGCTTATTATCAGCTGCTGAAACGTCCAGCCTGTAAATGGCGGCAGTCCGCCCCTGGTCATCCAGAAGCTCTGCCGCGACCTCTCCTGCATAAAAGCCTGGCGACCATAACCACGCACACGCGCCATCTTGGTCGACCGTCTCGACCAAGACGTCATCAATGTAAAAGAAAAAGCCTTTAAGCGCGGTAAAACGATAAGCTTTCTTCTCCATGAAACCTGGGTTCAACTGACCTGGGTGCACGTCAAATCGAGCATCCCCCTGCTCTACCTGCAAGACGATCGACATGGTCTACCGCCAGAATCTAGTCGAGCCGGAGTGAGCCAGGTCGTCGGCCATCTCTTTAACCTTGCGCATCGACATACCCAACCCCGCATCTTTGAGCGTGGTATGTAGCAGAGTGAATACCTGTTGAAGTCGCGGGCTGTCCTCGCCACGCAACTTGGGGAGTATCTTCGAATAAATGGCATGGTCGATAGCACGTGAGAACTCGATGACACCACCCGCCTGTGTTTGCTGCAGATAGCCAATCACGCCGTTGAGCGTGCGCCACCCGAAATGCAGTCGAGCTGGACGAAGCACATCCATGAGTGAGGACATGAGATTTCTGACGATTGAAATCTGTTCATCCTCAAGCGAGCTCTTCTGCCAGCCAGGAAATGCTTTGATCTCAATGTCCCAAAACTCGATCACAGACGCTCGATCAAGCACCTTGTCGCTCAACCCATGAGTGGTCTCATCCATGTTCACGGTGCCGATGATCACGAGGTTGCTCGGATACGGAATGCTCGGAGGAACACCATCGATCTCGTCGACTTGACCGTGAAAGACGATCGTTTCGCCGGTTTCCATCGCTGAAAGCAGAGGCGCCAGATATTGTTCCGGATGAGAGAGGTTCATTTCATCAAGAACCAGTGTGTAGGGCTTCGTCGGGTTGGCGCTTGCCTGCAGGAGAAAATCCAGAACGCCGGTACGCACATATGCGTCTGACTCCAGCGGATTAACGTAACCCAGCAGACTCGTGTAGTCATGCCAGCCTGGCTGGACAGGCACGATCAGCAACCCTTAACTTGGCTGAGGATCGTCCTGCCACAGACTCAGCGCATAGTTACGGGCTAGTTGCGTCTTTCCCGCACCGCTCAAGCCTGTCAGCACCGCGAAATGACGCCTCGGATGTCCCCACAATCCAGCATCAAGCTGTCCGATCAGCTCCTCTGGAAAGCGAAACTCTTGATCAAAGCTGTCAATCACGGCGCGTAGCTTCGGCCGCTCAATTTCGATATCGAGCTGGACTGGGGCTACTTGAGCCAAGGACGGGCTGAGACCTGGAATGCTCGCAAGACCCTTAGGCTCCCAGTGAATGCGATTAACCCACTGCTTACCCCTTTCGGTAAGGCTGAGCACTTTCTCGGAGATCGTGACCAAATCAAGGTACCTGAACCAACCAATAATCGCTGATGGGGCGAAATCAGTCGTCCATCCTGGGTTTGCCTTTCTGAGTGTGAGGATGGCGTCACGGTTAGATAACGGTGTGTCACGCAATGCCGCTAGCAAATAGTCAAACCCCAAGATACGGGTAATCATCCAGTCAATGATCTCATCTGGATCACCCGACTCCAGGAATGCCTCCCCGCGGGGTGTCAACTGCAGGTTGCTTGCGTTGGCACGTAGCACGCCCCATTCGGCAATCAGAGCGTTCAGCTGAGTGCTGCAAGTCGACGTTTTTGATTGAGGGTTGATCGATTGCAAGTGTTGGATGAAGTCTTCACGAGTGCATCCATCTGTTGCAAAGTCGATCATGCTTTGAATCGTGGCTGGGCCTCCGCCAATCGCCAGCAAACCGCGCCTCCTTCTCTCAGGGGGCAAGGGCTTGAGTACTTCGTCACCTGTCTCCAGGTCGGATATTTCGGTGGCTTCGCCTTCTGGGTTCTGAACATAGTTGACGAACAGCAGCCATGGCAGCGTCAAGCGTGAGACCCCCTCCCTTGAATAGGCGTCTACCACCTCACCCAGCACGTCATCTAACCGGTTCAATACGAGTCGGTGCAGATGACGCCTCTGACCGCTCAGTGGAATCCCCAAGGCATGAGCCAGCTCGCGCAGTTTTCGATGATGCGCTATCGACGTAAATGCACCCGGACAAAGCAATGCGAAAACTCTGTACATCTTCAGTCGAGGGTTTCTTTTGGTCAGCCCAGCAACTGCGGACGCAATCTGAGCCCAGGCGTCGGCGATGAGCATTTCACTCTCAGAAGGATCGCTCGTTTGCGCGAACTTTTGCTTCAGATGCCAGAGGCTCTCTGCGATGGCCGAATTTTCGGCGACCGCAGAAATGTTGATGCGGCCCATGCCGGTTGCCGAAACAGCCTCGGTGTCCCAGAGCTCTAGTTGGAAGCCCTTGCTTAAGAACTCTTCATGAGACACATCCCTGACACGCACTAACCAGTGCTGGAATTCGGTGATCCAGATTTGATTACCCGCCAAGGACATTACCTGCTCCTGAAGACTAATACATGCAGTCTTCAGCTGTTCGTCATCCTTAAGATTCAGCAAGTCCATTCTCCACCAACGATATTTTTAGATGGCGAGATAATGTCACTGCTGCGAGCTGGAAGCCAGATTCGACCTTTGGAGGTAACCGAGAGCATTTCACTATCCCTCACCCTGCATGACCTAGTCGTAGGCTGACGCACCGGCTTGATGGTTTAACCATTATCCTGGAGCTAGACAATCCACCGTCGATTTGTTGAAAAATTGCCACTAGACATCATCCCTCAACCTCCGTAGCGTTCTGGCCGCATAGGGTTGCTAGACATTCATTATTCAAGGAACGTGTGATGGGCGAATGGTCAAAGAAGCTGGGCGAGCGCGGTGAACACATCACGGAGTCGCTGCTCAACCTGATTGGTTGGAAGGCAGCACTTAAGGGACACGAGTTCGACTGTGTGAAACCTGTCCCCCACAGCACGACCGGCAACCCCAGAAAAACCCATGGTGCCGATTTTGTCTTCAGCTGCCTATCCCCATTGGAGGATGGCATCCTCAAGCACCTCGTTATTTCTTCGAAATTTACATCCGGCCAGTATCCAACTTCTCCTGGCCCATTGTTCAAAGACCATTTCACCGACCTTGCAACGACAGTCGAGTGCTTCAATCGCTCACCGTTGAAAAAGTCGATCAACTCGGGCTATACAGGCGCGAGCGCTCAGTCGCTCGCTGGCATCCTTTGCTGGTTCAGTGCGGCATCGGACGCAGAGGAGGATGTGGTCAGTCACGTAGCGGGGTCGCGAAACCTCGACAGCTCCAACTACGGCACCATCTACGTCATCGATAATTACCGAGCTAGCTTTCTGTTCGACACCATTACGTACGCGAGGAATCGATTCGGTGCAGAAAATGTTCGTTTCCTCTACCCCTCTACGGGGAAAAACGTAAGCCCCATCGAGAGGGTCACAAACGGGACGATACTGCCTCCCGAATACCTCAACAGTGGCTTGATCCCCTTCTTCATCCAAGAGCATGAAAGGAAATCACTGCTCATCTGCTGTCAGGATCCTTTTAGCCTCGAAGCGGTAAAACGCATGATTGGCTTCTCGATGGAAATCGCCATGGAGTTTCCTCACAAGGTGGCCCTCGCGTTCCCTGACTACAACTACGTAGATCATGAGGAAATTGCAGACATTGCGAGACTGTCAATTGCGAACAAGGAGTTCGCTTCAATCGTCGAATTCGAGTCCTACCAAGCAGATTTCAGGGGGTGATGCAGTGAGCAATCAAAATATTGACTCTATCCTTCCCCAAGGTGAAGCGCTGCGTACCTACCTTGCTCAGCCTTACATCGGTGCCGGCGACATCAAACACGTTCTGAAGAGCCGAGGCGTCTTCATCAACAGCTCAGAGAAAGAGCATTCCATCCCTGCTCTTACGCTGTCGTTGATACGTCCGAGCGAGTTTTCCGAGCTTCAGCTTGCCTACACGACCAAGGAAGACAACCCCAAGATCACCACCCAGACGATCAAGTGGCAAGGTGATGATGCCTTGTTGAACGCGATCCCTGACGTCATGGATGTCAACAAGCTGCTGGATCTTGAGTTCGTAAACTTCAAGGTCTTGGGAACGCCAGAATTCTACCCAGTCAACAGAGACCTCGACACGATCCGTATGGACTACCTGCTAGAGCGAACTGATCGCTCCAAGAGCTGGGCTGACTCGCGCAAAAATTTTAAAGGCTCCATCGAGATCAAGAAAAACAAGGCCCAGGACGAGCTCATCCTGATCTTCACGCACACTGCGCCGGAAACAAAGACGACAAACAAAGCGATGTCGAAGCATCTGATTTCACATTTCAAGTCGGTCAAGCAGATCAGTGAGAGTGAGCAGGCGACCTCGATTCGTTTCTGCGATTTCACCAACCCTAACAGGTTCAATTACCTGTTAGGGCTCACGCAACACAGCAAATTGGTCGCACTGTCCTTTAAGGAAGTCGTCGATATCGGGATCTCGCCCGACCCAGATATCCTACTCCCGGAAGGCCTTGACTGGATGAAGGAAAAAATTCGAAACCTGGACTTGAAGGGCTTTAGCCTTGAGCACTCAGACTTTCTCTCAGAAGTGTCCTACCGCCCTAGCCTGTTCCTTCACAGAATCGATGCCAAATTCCGGTTCAGCACTTCGGGCCTCGATGGTGACTGCGTGATCTCGCTGGGCTTCCCAGAGTTTTCTGCGGGCCAGAAAAAAGATAGTGAGATTGAGTTAAGGATCAAGCAGATCAGCTTTGATAACACGGGCAGGTCTATCGACAAGAACGACGCCAAGGAAACGATACTGAAGGAGTTGGAATCCGAGAAGATTGAGACCTTCAAGACCCTGTCGATTCCTGCCGGCGGTACGGTGGCGCCGTAGTCTTGGTCTGAGCGGAGGCATTGTTGTCCGGTGGAGTGTGAGGAGCTAACCGTCCTCCGCTCAGTAACGACGCCCGCCCACGTCCCTGCCGAGTCCATTAGAACATGGCCACGCATCAAGACTCTGGCTCACTAACGAGGCTATGGCCGATACTAACGACCACTTTTCAGACAGTTAAAAAGGACTTGGTGAATTATGTCATTGGATGTGGCCTACAGCATTGAGGCTGACGATTTTGTCGACCCTGATCGCGCGTACGATTTGTTCTGGTCGGGGGTGATTACAAACAAGCGCGCATTCGTATGCCCGGCTGCTGACTGCTCCGCCCAAGTAACCTGCGCGAATCTGGACAAAGACGTCCAGAACATGAGGGTAGTCCCGCACTTCAAGGTTTACGGAGCTCATAGTGAAGCGTGCGGCATTGCCAACGGCGCCCCCGTCGACTTGGAGCTCGAACCCGCTGATATGGATGGGCAGGAACGCAGAACTGTTGACCAGTCCATTGTCGACGTCTTCAAGCTCGAACGACCTGCCTCTTACTATGACGAGCATGCGGTCGAGCCTGGCGCGGATATTCATGTAGCTAAAAAGCGAGCGAGAATCACCCGCCCTTACACTCCAAAGCTAGGGGAATCAGGCATAGTCGGGCCCATTTACTCGGTTCGTTCTGTAGTCAGCAGATACATCCGATACCGTTCCGATGAGACCCTTGACTTCCGGCGTTTGAACATCGCCGGGCAGGACGTGCCCTACGCCAGCATCTTCAAATGCATCTGGGAGCAGGATCTGGACGACCTGCCTGACCACCCCATCATTTACTACGGCTGGGCGTATGTTGACCGCACGAAAGCCAATAATGGCTACCGAATCAAATTCAAAAAGAATTTCAAGCGAGGAGACGACAGCCTGATCACCTCATGCTTCGTCTCCGACGCGTTCATAGAAAACTACAAGCTCAAAAATCTCATGGCTGTGCGGCTTTCCAAGATTGCCGAGAAGGACAAGCCAACAGCGTTCGTGTTTCTCTACGGCCAACCCACAATACGGACGTCGAATGAACGTGACTACGTAAACTTCGATCTGAAGAATCTCGACATGATCGATGTGAACTACGACTGTCCCCTACCACCTAGATACGATAAGTAGACAGGCTCACACTGCGGCAAAAGACGGCTCTGCAACGTGCTGCAGAGCCTGGCGACCCCCGGCTCGTGAGATCTCAATCCGATGGAGCCCATACGGGCAGCGTGGATGTACCAACCTTATCGATAACGATGGCCAGACTTTGTCGAGCTCGCGTCGCCGCGACATAGAACGCCGCAGCAGCCGTAGCCTCCAAAGCTGTGCCCTTCTTTATGAAGTTTTCGATATTGGCAGTGGGTGCGAGCAATACTCGATCAAACGTCGCACCTTTCACCCCTTTGAAGTTCTGAAAGTCCAGATTGAGGTGCTTCGCAGAGCTGACCGAATGCCTGAGGCACTGCGGTCTAAATTGGCCGACGTACTCATCGACATGCTGAGTATGGAGAAGGAACACGCCATCATGGCCCGTCTCATCGAGGTTCTCCGAGGTGGTGCCAGGGAAGCCCCACGTGGCGTCGAAGATGGTATCGGAAAACGTCGCAATCTCGGCTCTACATCGGTAGGTGATGGTCGCGTAGGCAATGGTGAGTAACCCCTTAGCCTCTTTATCTCTAAACCATTCGAGCGACGCGGCGTACCCAAATTTCTTGTTCTTCTGGCCTCGGGGATTTGTAGACAAAACCGCCTGCCTGACATCTCCAACCATCCGCACATCGATTTTAGAGCCGAGCAAAACTTCGAGGATTTCCCAATCGAAGCTGGCTAGATCTTGGACTTCATCGATTAGTATCTCGTCGTAGATGCACTCGAGCCTTCGCAGAAGCGCCGGCGTCGCTTCCATTAGCTCAAAGGCAAGCTTGCCGAGCTCGCAGGCATACACCCGATTTCCTGAGTCCATGAACCTGCTTTTGCCTTTAGCAAACTGGAACGGTCGTCCTTCGAAGTCGAAGCCCATGACTCGATCCTTCGGGAATTTGAAGCGTAGGAATGGCTGGGCAAAATGACGAAGCAGGAAGGTGTACCAGCCCATGACCTCCAAGGTGTTGCAGTCGCCTTTATGGCTTGCTAACCGCGACCTGATCTCTTGCTGGTTCGTCTGGGTGAAAGTCAGCACGGCGATCTTTCGATCAGTCGCTTTCCCGCAGTATTCGACAAGGCCCTGCGTCTTTCGTCCGCCAGCTACTGCGAGCGTCAAATGGTTAGGCATTCTGGATGAACTCCGCCGCTGCATTCATGTAATTCGGGGCGGTTAGGGCTTTCGGGGACTCAGCGATGAGCAAAGCTCCCTCAGTCTTTTCTCGTGTCATCCATGTCACCAAGTCAGCTTTTGGCGTGATCCCAAGCACATCTCGTAGATGAGGTTCACCGTTCGCTGTGATCAATTGCGGTTCGAGGGTGCGGCCATCGCTCACTTCGCCTATGAAGAGTTCTCGCTTCTTGCCGTCCAGCCACTTCGCGACCGGAATCCGAAGATCCGCCGGCTTAATGCCGTCGTTATCCCGCATCACAGCGACCGGCTTATCAACGGCAGCACAAAGCTCCAGACAGCGGGCCAGCGCAAGTCCCCTCATACTGATGACATCGACCCCGGCCGCCATGGGTGTTAACCGATGAACGTCGTTGAACACCCTTTCAAAAATTATTTCGTCAGACGGCCCTTCCACCAAGACCACTTTTTTAGCCAAAACGAGACGGAGCGTGTCGTAACCTGGCAAGCGCTGGAAGTACCGTACGGTGCCGGGATTAAGGGCAGTGATCTTCGAGGCATGATTCCGATTCAGCAGGTGCAGGGAATTGAGACCAAGCCGATTCAGCACGTATGTGCTGTGCGTGGATACAAACAACTGTTGGTCGTCAGATGCAAGCTTTTCTACACGGTCAAGAAGCGTCGACAGGCTGGTATGAGAGAGATGATTCTCTGGCTCTTCGATCATGACGATCTTCACTTTCGCTGAGTGACGCTTCATCGCGAGCGATATCTTGATCGCAGCTTGTTGACCCTGTCCTGCCATCGAGAAGGGAACGTTGTCTACGTGAGGCGTAATGACGCTTTCCCAAGACGTGCGCGACGTCTGATCCATAGCCAATGCCATGGGCTCCGCCAACAAGGATGCACCCAATGTCGAGAACCTTGTATTCACTGTCGCCAGAGCACCCTCCGTCATCGAAGCTTTCACCGTACGAAAGCCCAACGAGATCTCAGCTTTCTCGGTGGTCTCCAAGTGATCGCTCAGAATCTGACGCAGGTGGTAGTCCACACCTGCTGAGGATTTGACTGTCCTAGAGTCGATTGTTGCGACGGACAGCACCCGCGGGCGCTTCGTTAGCTCCCGATCAGCGAACGATCGCCATTCGCACGTGTAGTACTCAACGGGCAGCAGGGCGTTGGGTGCCTTTAGCCAGTCATCCAGCATGTCCTGATACTCTTCGTTGGGGTAGATCCTCAAGAAGACGCCCGGGCATGCATGAGTTGGGACGGCTGTGTTTACGGCACCACATAGCACCTGCAATTCATCGTCATCGCGAAGGTATAGTTCGATCAAGATTTCGGGCAGTGCGGGTTTCTTACCGGCGGTGCGTTGCGCTACAAACTCCTGAACGAGCTCAGTGTTAAACCAATGCGGGTTCAATTCTTCGAGAACGCTGCCGCCGCCGATCCGGCCGTTCAGGGCCAGCGAGACCGCTTCCATCAAGGTAGATTTACCCGCATCGTTGCCGCCCACCAAAATGTTCATTTTGGGGTTGGGAAGAAGGTTGAAATCCTTGTAGATGCGGTACCCACGGATGTGAATTCTGGTGATCACGATCGTCATTCCCTTGGCGAAAAGTACAGGTTTATTGGCTGTTTCAGTCGATGCTGCTGGAATGCTATAGGCGAATCGTTGTACCTGTCGATCTCACTACACCTAATCGCACCGCTGGGAAGCAACGATGGCTAAATCGTTGTGAAGCTCACACCTTGGATTTTATGGATTGTAATGCCGCCTCTAGCGAGCCGCAGACTGGCCTCGGGCGCATGTATATGATCCATGAAGCCATGTGCTGACAACTACACGGCAGCACCCACCATTGAGACCCTTAAGGCCAAAGTAATTACACACGTTAGCTTGGATGCGTACCTTACCCACCCAAACCACTCGTCGCCCCCACCCCCACTACCCCCCTCTTCGCCTACCCTCCGATCTGATCACCGCGCAGTTCCAGCGCTGGCTTGTGGTGAACACACGCGAGATAACTACTCTGCCCATCAGCTATTTCGCAATGTCTTCAATATGAATTGATCGGAGTTTCCATGACAGGCAAAACCGTCCGCGATGTGACGTATCAGTTGCTACGAGAGCTGGGGCTTACCACGATGTTTGGCAATCCTGGCTCTACTGAGGAGACCTTTCTCAAGGATTTCCCGGCCGATTTTCGCTACATTCAAACCCTGCATGAGTCTTCTGCGGTTGGCGCGGCGGATGGTTTTGCGCAGGCCAATCGGCGACCGGCGATCGTCAATGTGCATACCAGTGCCGGGCTGAGCAACGCCATGAGCAACATTTTGACCGCGTTTCAGAACAGAACGCCGTTGATCATCACCGCGGGCAACCAAACCCGGGACATGTTGCTGATGGAGCCGTGGCTGACCAACGTTGAGCCAACTCTTTTGCCCAAGCCTTGGGTGAAGTGGAGTTATGAGCCGGTTTGCGCCGAAGATGTCCCGGCCGCGTTTATGCGCGCTTACGCCATCGCCGTGCAGCCGCCGGCCGGCCCGGTGTTTTTGTCGATTCCATTGGATGATTGGGACAAGCCTGCCAAAGGCCCTGCCCTTGTGCGCTCGGTGGCCACGCGTATTGCTCCGGACCCTGAGGTGCTCAGCGCGTTTGCTCAGGCGTTGTCCAAGGCCAGTAATCCGGCGCTGATTTATGGTGCGGCCATCGCCCGTGGCCAGGGCTGGCCGCAAGCCATTGCCCTGGCTGAGCAGTTGCAAGCCACGGTGTACGCCGCGCCTGCCTCTGAGCGCCCTCCTTTCCCGGAAAGCCATCCGCTGTACGCCGGCGGCTTGCCTTTTGCCATTGCGCCTTTATCGCAGAAGCTTGCCGGTCATGATCTGGCCATCGTCATTGGCGCCCCGGTGTTTCGCTATTATCCCTACGTCGCCGGCGACTACTTGCCTGAGGGCTTACGCCTTTTGCATATCACTGACGATCCCAGTGAGGCGGCTCGCGCACCGGTCGGGGACAGTGTGCTGGGGGATGCGGTCCTGTCGCTGGATGCCTTGATTGCTCAGGTCAAGCCGCGCCCTGTTGGCAGTGCTGCGGTCAAGCGCCAGGCACATGGCTTGGCTCCGCACCCGGCAGCCAAGCACGCAGAAAGCATCGATGGGTTGTTGTCATCACTCAGTGTGTTCCAGGCCCTGCGCGCTGCAACGCCCGCCAATACGGTTCTGATTGAAGAGTCGCCTTCTAACCTCGCAGAGCTTCATAGCGCATGGCCTGTGGATCAGCCCGACTCGTTTTATACCTTTGCCAGTGGCAGCCTGGGCTGGAACCTTCCGGCCAGTATCGGTATTGCGTTGGCTGAGCGTGACAGTGGGCGCAATCGCCCCGTGCTGGCGATCATCGGCGATGGCTCGTTCCAATACTCCATACAAGGCTTATGGACGGCGGTGCAGCACGAATTACCGATTCTCTTTGTCGTGCCTCGCAACGGGCAATACGGGATTTTGAAGTCCTTTGCCGTGCTGGAACAAACGCCGAACGTGCCGGGGCTGGATTTGCCAGGTCTGGATTTTGTCGCTCTGGCACAGGGCTATGGCGCCCATGGGGTACGCGCCACTACCCTCGATGAGATCCGCAAGGCCTGCCGCGAAGCCTTCCCCCGTAACGTGCCAACGGTACTGGAAGTGCCCGTGCAAGCGACCATACCGCCACTGCTCTGACCTATTTTGTCTCGCTACATCCGAGCGCTTAACCTTGGGCGCTCGGACCCATTCCTACCTGGGCGTGCGCCCCCCAACACCCAATACCCACTCGCGAAAAATCACCGCACAGGGCGACAACGGCCGATGCTTGACCGACACCAGGTACTCGGCGCGCCCTGTCACGCATTCAAACCCGGTGACGCGCTGCAACTCGCCTTTGGCGAAGGCTTCGTCGCCCATAAAGGTCCACGCCAGGCCAATGCCCATGCCTTGTTGCACCGCGCGAAAAGCCAAGGTCAGTTGGTTGAACACCGGGGCTTTTTCCGGGGCGAGGTAGTCGATGCCGAAATGCTCAAACCACTGCTCCCAGTCCAGGCAATGCCAGGCCGAGGTGTCGATCTGCACCAGATTGGCGCTGGCCAGTTGTTCCAGGGTTTGTATATCCGTGACGTCCAGGGCTGCATGGACAACCGGAAAGACGATTTCAGGAATCAGAAAGTCGCAATTTAAAGCACCCCACTCGCCTTGGCCGTAGAGGATGCCCAGGTCGTAATCCTTGAGGCTGGCTTCATCGAATTCATTCATTGCGTGCACGTGCACGGCGATGTCGGGATAGGCCTTGTTGAATTCGATCAGCTTGGGGAACAGCCAAAACTGCGCCAGGGCATGGGTCGCCAAAATTGAGACGGTGTTGGGTTGATGCACATTGCGGATCCGCGTCACGCTCTGGTGCAGCGTGGTCAGGAGCGTATTGACCGTTATCAGCAGTTCCTGCGCGGCAGGCGTGAGCATGACGCCGCGCGGTTTTCTTTCGAACAGCGGCACGCCGATGCAGTCTTCCAGCTGACGCATTTGTTTGCTCACGGCGCTTTGGGTCAGGAACAACTCTCTTGAAGCGCCGGTAAAGCTTGAGTGGCGGCCGACTGCTTCAAAGGTGATCAGGGTTTCCAAAGGCGGCAAGGCACGCAGGTAACGGTTGATGATGCAGCTCCTTGTGGCGACAAACAGCAAGATATTCCGCAGCGGAATGGGTGACTGATTTTTTATCGCAGGTGGCGTTCAATTGCTACCGATAGAATCTCGCCAAAGTCATTAGTTGAGTAGGCGTGATGAAAAGCGGGATTGTGTTTGCGTTGCTGGCCGGAGCCATTTGGGGCGGAGTCATTCTTGGGCCCTCCTTGCTGCCGGAATTTAATGCGGTACTGATCAGCAGCGTCCGCTTTGCGATGTATGGCCTGATTTCCCTGGCCGTTGCACTGCCCATGGCAGCACGCCTGCTGGCCAAAATCAGCCGCGCCGATGTCAGCATGCTGCTGCGTCTGTCACTCACCGGTAACGTGTTGAACTATGCGCTGCTGGGGGCCTCTGTGCAGCTCAGCGGGGTCACGGCGGCCTCGTTGATCAACGGCATCATGCCGGTGGCCATCACGTTTTTAGGCCGCGCCGATGCGGGCTCGTTGCCGATCAGCAAACTCAAGCTGCCTTTATTGATGGTATTCCTCGGAATCGTATCGATCAGCCTGGAACATACCGCTGCCCATTCATCGGGCACTGAGTTGACCACGCAACTGCTGGGCATCGCTTGCGGGTTCTGCGGTGTGATCAGTTGGTCGTGGTACGCCACCCACAATGCCCGTTACCTCAAGCACAGCGCATTCAACAGCAGCGAATGGTCTACCCTGCTGGGCATCGCTACCGGGACCGTCGCCGTGGTGTTTGGCTTGGTGGCCTGGTGGCTGTTCCCCAACCTCATGCCTGCCAACATCGACAGCAGCCGCTGGATGGACTTTTTGTGGGTGTGCCTGTTCCTGGCGTTCTGCGGCTCGTGGATTGCCAATGGGTTATGGAATGCCTGCTCAAGGCGCATGGCAGCGTCGCTCAGCGCGCAATTGATTGTCTTTGAAACGCTGTTCGCCTGTATTTATGGCTTCTTTTACGCCCAACGCCTGCCCAGCCTCATCGAGTTGGTGTCGATTGCTTTGTTGGTGGGCGGCGTGGTCTGGGCGGCGAGGCGTCATCGGTTGCCGGGCGTTAAGCTGCCAAGCCCGGCCTGTCAGGGCTAAAGCGCTGTTACGCGTGCCAGCAGCGATACCAGCCGTTGTTTTCCGAAACTTGCAGTTCAGTTTGATACAGCGCTGAAAGCTTCTCGCTGGTGAGGATCTCGCGCTTGGGCCCGTCGGCAATCAGTTTGCCCTGGCTGATAAGAATCACCCGGTCGATTTCCGGAATGATCTCGTCGATGTGGTGAGTCGTGATGATCATGGCGCGATCTTCGCCACAGAAATTCCGCATCAGCGACAACAAACCAAGGCTGGCACCCATGTCCAGGCCGCTGGTGGGTTCGTCGAGGATCAGCGCTTGCGGGTGATGAACCAGGGCGCGAGCCAGCAGCAAGCGGCGCTTTTGCCCGGTGGACAGGCGCTGGAACATACGCTGCTCTTCAATATCACTGCCCAATTGCTGCATCAGGTTGCGGGCCAAAGTGATTTGTTCTTCATTGGGCTGCAAGTGAGCGTGGGCGCCCATGGCGCCAAAGAAGCCGGACACCACCACATCCAGCGCCGAGGTGTACGGGGTGTAATCCTCTTGCATGTCCTGGGACACAAAGCCGATCTTGCTGCGCAGGGCCCACAGGTTCACGGTTTCATCGCCGAACAGCTTCAGGTAGCTGCCTTCACGCTCAACCGGGTAGATCTCGCGGTTGATGAGCTTTAACAGAGTGCTTTTGCCAGCGCCGTTAGGGCCAAGGATGGCCACGCGTTCGTTGTAGCCAATGTGCAGCGAGACGCGGTCGAAGACCTGTGTTTGCTGTTGAAAAGCGCTGACCTGGTTCAAATCGATCATGGTTATGCCTTGGTTGACCGTGGGTTCGTGCCGTAGCGACTAGCGTTTTGCCGCGCGAGACTGTACGACGCATTCTTGGGTTTTGAAACCCTTTTGCGGCTGGTAAATCCTCCCCCCCATGAGCGCAAGCACGCTGTGGCAATCTTCACTATGAATGGAAACATTTCTCATTTATATTTGCTGCCGCTCTGCACCCGCTCAGGCCGATCATGCCCTTCGACCCCGTCAAACCCTCACTGCTCAGTACACTGGTGCGTCACTACGACGAGCTGGTTGATCATGTGCGTCGGCGTTTTGGCGATCGCGGCTTTGCCCGCGAAGTGGTCCATGATGTCTGCGTGCAATTGCTTGAAAAACGCGAAAAGGATAACGTCCACACGCCGTTGGCGTTGTTGCGCAAGATCTCCCACGATCAAGCGGTCAACCGCTACCGAAGTGAGCGACGCAGGCAGGCCTGGCTCATTGAGATGCCCGAACCGTTGGATGCTGTCTGCCCGGCGCCGTCACCTGCGCGCCAGTATGAGGCGGCACGGGAGCTGGAGTTGCTCACCCAGGCCATCAGCCAATTGCCGGAACGTTGCCAGATGGTCTTTGTCATGCACAAGATTCACGAGTTGCCCCAGGCTGAAGTGGCTGCACGTATGGGCATTTCACTAAAAACCGTCGAAAAACACCTGCGTCTGGGCATCGCTGCCTGCCGCGCACACCTGGATCGTCCGCCCGGCCCTTTATGAACACGCCCTCTTCACCCGAGCAACCGCTGTCCGCCGAAGACCAAACCCTGGCCCGCCATCGCGAAGAGCTACGCAAGCGCTTTCCGATGCCCACCCCCAAGCCGCGCAAACCGCGCACGCCGCTGGTGGTTGGGGCCCTGGTCGCGCTGGTGGGTGCAGGCCTGTTCTGGACAGACCCCAGCTATCGCATCGAGCAGTACAGCAGTGCACTGGGTGAGCGGCGCGTGCTCGATCTGGTCGACGGCAGCCGGGTGGTGCTCGACAGCGGCACCCAGGTTGAAGTCAGTTGGCACTTGCGTTCGCGTCGCGTGGCACTCAACAGCGGACAGGCCTTGTTCGATGTCAGCAAGACGCTGTGGCGCCCGTTCCAGGTGGATGCCGGTGCTGCCCGCGTGACTGTGTTGGGCACCCTGTTCAATGTGGCCCGCGAAGAGCATGCCGTGCACGTGGCATTGGTGCGCGGCAGCGTCAACGTGCAGTCAATCACCGATCCGGCACAGCAACAGCGGCTGATTCCGGGGCAGCAGTTGGCGGTCCTTGACGGTAAGCTACAGCCAACCCGCAACGCCGACCTGCCCGGCGTGCTGGCCTGGCAAGAACGCAAGCTGGTGTTCTCGCGCACCCCGCTGGCACAGGCCATAGCGCAGATCCAGCGTTATCGTCAGGCGCCGATCCGTCTCGAAGACCCAGCCCTGGCGCAATTGCCCATCAGCGGCGTATTCAACACCGACAACGTTGAAGACCTGCTTGACCTGTTTCCGCATATCTTGCCCCTGACGATGGCGCGGGATGCGGACGGTACGTTGCACATCACCCACAAGCCTGCAAAAAAATAATTAAGTGACGAGGTAGGGTTTTGCCGTGCGGGTGACGGCAATAGAACTAACCCTAACGTTCTCAGGAGCCCCGTCCATGAAACAACGCTTGCCGGCGCGTCAGTATCTGTCGCTGTCTGTACTCGCCACCAGCCTTCTGTTCGCCCTCTCGGCCAATGCCCAGGACAAGGACACCTTCGACGTCGACTTGCCGAGCAGCAACCTGGAGCAAGCGCTGAATACGCTGGCCCAACAGTCCCGCGTGCAAATCATTTTCGCCAGCGACGTGGTCGGCAACAGCACCACCCCGGCGCTAAAGGGTCGCTATACCGCCGAAGAAGCCCTACACCGACTGCTCGATAAACATGGCCTTAAGGTGCAAAAGCGCGACGAGCAGACGTTTTTTATCGTCGCGCAAGACACCCGGGGCAGTACCCTCACCCCGCCACCACCCGCTGAGCCGGTGGCCTTGGGCACCATGGTGATCAAGGGCGATGTGTTAGGTAGTGCCACCGACCCGGAAGTTCGCACCTACGCGGGCAGCCGTACGGTGATTGGCAACGAGCAACTGCAAAAAGCCAGCGTGCGCGGGGTCGATGAAGCCTTGCAACGTGTGCCGGGGGTCAAGGTGTTTGACGAAACCGGCACCGGCGCACTGCCACAAATCGCCGTGCGCGGCCTCTATGAAAGCCGCAGCGGCCGGGTTCAGGCTTTGTCCGACGGGATTCCGCTGGCACTGGCACCGTATGGCCAGACCGGGCTGTCATTGTTCCCGGTGACCATGGCGACGGTGGATCGCATCGACGTGGTGCGCGGGGGCGCGGCGGTGCAATACGGACCGAACAACGTCGGCGGAGTGATCAACTTCATCAGCAAACCCATCCCCCGCGAGTGGCAAAACACCGTTCAAGAGCTCACCACCTTCAACCCCGGTGGCCGCCAGCTGTGGGACACCTACGTGGGCACCGGCGGTTACCTGACCGACAATTTCGGCCTGCAACTGGACCTCAACAGCATCAACGGTGAAACCGGTCGTGAACACTCCGACACGGATATCCAGAACTACCGCCTGCGCGGCCAATGGAACATCGACGATGACCGTGACCTGAGCTTCGGCATTCAGCACTACCGCGCCGACATGGACCTGCCGGGCGCCCTCAGCGTGCGCGACTACAAAGACAACCCGCGCCAGTCGACCCGCCCGCTGGACAACTTCGAAGGCAATACCGACCGCGTCTGGGGCACCTACACCCAACAATTGGGCGCTATTGGCCCGTTCGACTCGGTGCAGTTCAGTTGGACCAACTTCGCCCACAAGAGCTACCGCAACTTTGTCGTGGGCCTGCCTTTCACCCCGGATGGCACCGCCGTCACCAAGCAGGATGGCCCGCGAGACTTCAAGGTCTGGGGCAGCGAGCCGCGCCTGAGCATGAACATCGACGGCGACCAGGTCAGCCAGACCTGGCTGCTGGGCGCCCGCTACGTCAAGGAAGACATCGACTACAAGGTCGATCGCCAAAGCGTTGCCACGGGCAAAACCACGCCGTTCCGTGACTGGCAGTTCAATGACTCGGCCAAGGCGTTCTACATCAGCAACGCCATCGGCCTGTTCGACAACCGCCTGACCATCACCCCCGGTGCGCGTTACGAAAATGCGCGCATGGATTACGACGACGGCATCACCGGTTTCACCAACGAGAACACCTCCCGGGAGTGGTTGCCGGGCCTGACCGTCGGCTTCCAGGCCAGTGACGACTGGTACGTGTACGCCAACGCACAAAAATCCCTGCGTCCGCCGCAAGTCACGCAGATCGTCAAGGAAGGCCAGGTCGGCGCTGAACTGGCGTGGAACTACGAAACGGGCGTGCGCTATACACCTTGGGACGGCCTGCGCGTCGATATGGGCCTGTACCGCATCGATTTTGAGGATCAGATCGTCTACAACGGCACCACCGACCGCTTCGTCAACCTGGGCAGCACCCGTCACCAGGGCATCGAAAGTGAAATCTTCTGGACCCCGCAAGCCCTGCCCGCCCTTGACTTGCACGCCAGTTATGCCTACCTCGATGCCAAGCAGCGTAACGGTATCTACAAAGGCAATGACGTGCCCTTCGCCTCGCGCAACCAGTTCAGCGTCGACGGTCATTACCGTTTTGCCGAACACTGGAGCTACAGCCTCGATGGCCTGTACGTGAGCAGCGCCTACACCGACGCCGCCAACAGCGTAGACGAAGATGCCATTGCCTCGGTCGGCCGGCTGCCCGCCTACTGGTTGTGGAATACCGCCATCGAGCGCCAGTTCAAGTTGCAAGACCACAGCGTACTGACCGCCTCTGCGGGCATCAGCAACCTGTTCAACCGCGAGTATTACTTCCGCGGCATCGACACCAGCCCGTGGGGCCGCCAACCTGCACCGCAACGCTCGTTGACGTTGGGGCTGAACTATCAGTTCTGATTAACGGCTACCCTCTCTTTCGGGAGAGGGTGCTTTTGATTTGCCTGCCCCCATTCCCGTAGCAGTTGTCGAGCTTTGCGAGGCGACGTCCGTGCCCACAGCAACCGCGAAAGGCAGAAACGCTTCAGCCTCAATGGAGCCTCCGATTGATGAAACTTTCTTCATAAAGGCATCTCGCCACACTTAAGGTATGCAGTTGCGGCATAGCCCATTCTGAAACGTCATAAACCTGTGTTTTGCTGCGTGGTAGTCTCGCTGAACCATGAACAGGCATAGATCGTAATTCGATGATGGCCAGAAACAGGAAAGATCATGCCCAAAAAGTCCCACACCGCCCTGCGCAATAACTTCCGCCAATTGCTTGCCACCCCTGCGTGTTTCGAAACGGCTTCGGTTTTTGACCCGATGTCCGCACGTATCGCCGCTGACCTGGGTTTTGAGGTCGGTATCCTCGGTGGCTCGGTGGCGTCGCTGCAAGTTCTGGCAGCCCCTGATTTTGCCCTGATCACCTTGAGTGAATTCGTCGAGCAGGCCACCCGTATCGGCCGCGTCGCTCAGTTGCCTTTCATTGCCGATGCTGACCACGGCTATGGCAATGCCCTCAACGTGATGCGCACCGTCGAAGAACTCGAGCGTGCCGGTGTTGCCGCACTGACCATTGAAGACACTTTGCTGCCCGCACAATTTGGCCGCAAATCCACCGACCTGATTTCTATCGATGAAGGCATCGGCAAAATCAAGGCCGCCCTGGAAGCCCGTGTAGACCCGGCGCTCTCGATCATCGCGCGGACCAACGCTGGCGTGCTGTCTACCGAAGACGTGATCAAACGCACCCAGGCTTACGAAAAGGCCGGTGCAGACGGTATTTGCATCGTGGGGATCGACGACTTTGCACAGCTTGAGCAAATCAGCGAGAAGCTCACAGTGCCGTTGATGCTGGTGACTTATGGCAACCCGAAACTCAATGACAGCCAGCGTCTGGCCAGCTTGGGTGTCCGCATTGTCGTCGCCGGTCACGCCGCCTACTTTGCGTCGATCAAGGCCACCTACGACAGCCTGCGTGCCCAGCGTCACCTGACAAACAGCACCAATAACCTCAGCGCGACCGAACTGACCCATACCTACACCCAGCCGGAAGACTACGTGGCCTGGGCCAAAGAGTTCATGGACGTAAAAGAGTGATTCACCCCCCGGTTGGATAACACGGCCGTTATCTCACCACCTTGATAGACCTGTGGTTGGACAACGACCGCATGGAGAGCGTTAGGTCAGACGATGTCATCTACCACACCGCCGTCTACCCGCAGTGCCGCCCCTGTCGTCGCCGACGCTTGAGGTGAACACACGTAGACGACCATGTTGGCGACTTCCTCAACCGTTGCTGCGCGCTGAATGATCGAGCTGGGCCGATTGTGTAAAACAAATGCAGTCGCCACTGACTCCAGGGTTTTACCCGTACGCTCAACCTCGTCTTTCAGCATGTTTGCAACCCCTTCGGACAAGGTCGGTCCCGGCAGTACGCTGTTAACCGTCACCCCGCTACCTGCAACCCGCTTGGCCAACCCTCGCGCCAACGCCAATAGCGCTGTCTTGGACACGCCGTAATGAATCATGTCAGCCGGAATATTGCGTGCCGACTCCGACGACATAAACACCACTCGCCCCCAACCTTTATTGACCATGGCCGGCAGCAACGCCCGGCTCAAGCGAACCCCGGACATCACATTGGTTTGCCAATAGCTGTCCCAAACCTCGTCATCGGTTTCGTAAAAGTCCTGAGGCCCATAGATACCGGCATTGTTCACCAGAATATCGATCTCACCCGCATCGCGAACCAGCGCCGCAACACCCTCGGCGGTGCTCAAGTCAGCAGCAATACCCTGCACCGACGTGCCCGGTACCGCTTTCGTCAACCTGGCGACGGCCTCAGCCACAGACTCCGTACTGCGACCGTTGAGAACGATCTGCGCGCCCGCCTCTGCCAGGCCCTGGGCGATGGCAAAACCGATACCCCCGGTGGAAGCCGTTACCAGTGCGCGTTTGTCATTGAATTGGATGTTCATCCCTTCTCCTTGTCATACGTGATCGTGCGGATGTGTGATGGGCACACTCAGTACGACCTTCAACAAAGCGAATTGACTCCCCGACTGTTCAAAAACCCCTTGGCACCCACGAGTATCAATCAAACCACTCTTTACGCCCTTCAAAGGTGCTGACGATCAGGTCCACCAGCCGCTGTGCCTCTTGCGGGAATGCTGCTGCGGCATTGACGGCCAGCCAGGCCTGCCGCTCCAGGCTGGCGGGCAGCAGCCCGGGGATGGCGGTGAGGCCGCGATCAAAGTGGCTCATGTAGCGCGGCAGCAAACCGATGCATGCGCCGCAGCGGATCATTTCCAGCATCAATGAGTAATCGTGTACGTGGACCACCGCAGCCTGACGCTGTTCCACCAGCGTATTCCACGGCTGCAGCACCTGTACCTGTTGGTCTGGTTGCCATTGCACCAGCATGTAGTCAGCCAGGTCGTCGAGGGTTTCTGGGCGGGTCATTAGCCGCGAGTAGCGTTTGGCGATGTGCGGCAGGTAGTGCAAGCGCGCCAACGGCCTGACGGACTCAACGGCGAAGCTCGGGCCCGACGGGGCTGGGTCCATGTCTGAGAGCCACAGCACCACGTCAGCTTCGACCGTTCGCAAGGCGTGGTGGTTTTTCAGCGAGATGATGTCCAGGCGGATGCTGGCATTTCGGCGTAACAAGGCAATCAGGTCGCGCCCCAAAATGTCATGCAGGATTGTTTCGGCGACGGCCAGGCGAATGCGCGGTTGCTCGGCCATGGCCACCGATAATTGCTCTGCGTCCGCCAGGGCAATCAGTTGGGCTTGCAATCGTTGGCCTTCAGGGCTGAGTACCAGCGACCGGCCCTGATAGTTAAACAGCGTACAGTTGAGGCGATCTTCCAGTTGGGTCAATTGCCTGCGTAACAGCGTGGCCTTGATGTTGAGGCTGCGCGCTGCCTGGGTGAAACAGCCACAGCGGGCGCTCACCAGAAAAAATCGCGCCACGTCGCTACTCAACGTGTTCGCCAGAAGCATCCTTGGTTCTGACAATTCACAGGATTTGCGGTAGCCGGTGTTGCTTTGGGGTGCAGCCGATTCTTGAAATGCCATGTAGGGTGACTCCCTGTCGTGGTGCCGGCGCGGGGCAAGCTGCGATCTGTTGATTTTGTTGGCAATCGCAGCCTGTTGCAGTGTCGCGTCCTTGCGCGGGGTTTACTCAAGTACTTTGTTTAACTGCGCACCATCGATGCTCAGGGTTGCCGTGTTGAGCATGCCTTCCAGATACGACTTGGCGATTTGCTCCTGGCGCTGGGCGCGCAAGGCCTGGGTCAGGCGTTCGCGCATGTCGTCGAGGGTGGCGGTATGTGCAGGCTGCTGGGCCGTGAGCTTGAGCACATGAAAACCCGCCGAGCTTTGCACCACATCCGACACTGACCCGACCTTAAGCCGCGAGACCACGCCACGTACCTCTGGCAGCAGCTGTTCCAGCGGCTGCATCCCGATATCCCCGCCATGCCGGGCGCTGTTGGGCTCTTGCGAGTACTGGGTCGCCAGTTCTGCAAACTCACCCGGCGCCTCTTGAGCCTTGCGGCTCAGCTCCAGCGCCTGGCGGCGCACCCCTTCTGCGCGTTGCCCCGGGCCCACTGCGAGGAAGATCTGGCTGACTTGATACTGTGCCGGCGTCACCCATTGAGCCTTGCCGCTGTCATAGGCCGCTTGCAGTTCGGCGGCGCTCGGGTAGTTGGCCGGCACTTCACTGACCGACAACATGTAATCGCGGAATACGATCTGCTCGGCGGCAGCACGAGTCTGTTGCTCAACCTCGGGGCGCTGACGCCAGCCCTGGGCATCGGCTTGTTCCAGCACGGCCTTTTGTGCCAGTCGGGAACGCAGCCAAGTCTCCAGGGCACTGCGGTTGCTGCGCAGTTGCTCGCGAGCCTCTGGCGGTAATGTCGCCATCACCGACTTGAGTTCCTGGACATCTATTTGCTGACTGCCCAGGCGGGCGACCGCAGGGCCGCTTTGCTGCAGATCTAGGACCGGCGCCGGTTGCTGAGCGGCAACCGGGTCGCTACCCGGACGCAGGCTCAATACCACCGCCACCACCAGCAAGATCAACGCGCCCGCGCCGACCACCAGGGTTGGTTTCTTCACAGGGCAGTCGCCTCTTCGCGGTTGTCGACGGACTCGGTCTGTTCTTGTTTCTCGGCCTGGGCTGCCAACTGCGCCGCTTGCTGGCTGTATTCACGCAGGTACACGATGAACTCTTGCAGCAAGCGGTCCCACAGCTCCAGCTGGCTGCGCAGGTGGACTTCACCGACTCCGGCCACGACCACGTCCATTTCCATCAGCAAGAACTCGCCCTGCAACGACAGGCGAGCAAAGCGCCGCGAAGCGTTCCACACTTCGGTCAGGCCTTGTGGCAGTTGGCCTTGAACGCGCAATGCACAGCTGTAGGTGAAGTCAACGTAGCTGCCCTGCTCCACTGCCGGGTTACCGAAACGCACGGCAAAACCGATGCCCTGGCTGGCGCTGAGCAGTTGCACGATGCCGTTCTGCTCGGTTTCATTGACGCGGTAGCCTGCCGCTTGCAGCAGCTCAGTCAGGGTCTGGACGGTAACGCTGGTGATCAAATCGCTCATGGTGTGCTTCCTTGTCTATCAATGATTGAGGGCTGCTTGGGGTGCATCAAACCGGGTCTTGTACAAATCGTCGCCAAAGCCCTGGGCCAGTTCTTCGAACTTGACCCGTGCGCCGCTGGCGAATGGCTGGCGAATACTCATCACCTCAGCCACATCGATTTTTTCGTAAGCCGCGAGCAGTTGCTGGGCCACGCCGTACATCTGTTGATTCTTGGCAGCACATTGCTGCAGGTGTGTGTCACGTTCGGTCAGTTGCGTCTGCAAGCGCGCACGTTCGGCTTCTTTACCCCGTGCCAGTTGCAAAAGGTCTTCATAGGCCTTTTTAAACTTGCCGGTCTGTTCGTTGCTGGCCGCTACCTGGGCTTGCGCCTGGTTGTGCAGGTTCTGTTGCTGGCCCACCAACTGCTCGGCCACGCCTCGGGTTTTCTCAAGCTCGGCGGTCAATTGCTTGATCTGTGCCTGCGCCTGTTTGGCCTGGTTTTCGGCAGCGATGCGCGCGGCGCTGGCCTGGGCCTGCTCGCTTTGCAGCGTCTGTAATTGCGCAGTGGTGCTGCGCAATTGCGTGCGCAGGCGCTCCTCCATGCCTTCGGCTGATGCACCGGTCGCGGCCAGGCTGCCCAAGGCCAGTACCAGGCCGCAAATTCGGGTGTTCATGTGGTTTCTCCCGGCGCATCAAAAGCGCGTGTTGAGTTCCAGTTGCATGACGTCGACCTCAAACGGCGCGCCATACACTTCGGAGGCGCTCAACCAACGAGCACTGGCGTAGATGTTTTTGTCGATGCCGTAGCTGCCGCCGACGAAATAGCCCTTGGCATTGGTGCCGCCCAGGTGAAAGGACGAATCGTTGAAGCCGTCCGGCAAGGCGTCAGGCTGGATGTACTTGTAGCCCGCGAGCACGTTCCAGTCGCCACGCTTGCGCATTTCCAGCGCGTTACCGAGGGTGAATTGCAGCATCATTGCGTTGCCGCCACTCTCAAACTCGCCGCTGCTGTTGAGGTTGTTGACGATCTCGCCTTCCGAGCGCTTGAGCATCTTGCCTTTGTTGTATGACAGGTTGCGGATGTAGTTGCCCTGGGTGCGCAGCATCAGGTTTTCCGGCAGTTGGGTGTCCCATGCCAGATTCAGGTCAAGCACATCGAACTTGGAGGCCAGGCCCACAAACTGAGGCTGTGGCGTGAGGCCCGGTGTATCCGGGTTCGGCACGATGTCGCGCAGCAAGAACACCGTGTTGCCCTTTTGCATAAAGGTCAGGCGGGAACCGTCGGTGTCGCAGCCCGGCTGGCCTTGCCACGGCTTGCACGGGGCAGAACGTTTGCCTTCAAGGTCTTCAAAGCGATAGTAAGCCAGCGCGCCCTTCAGGCTGTTGTCGCTGTTGAGCTTCCAGTCAGCGCCGATCTGGCCGCCAAACATCCACTTGTTTTTGCTGTCTTCCTTGTCCAGCCCGTTGCTGCTCGCGGTGTCCGAACTGTACTCAACCGGGAACGCGCCCAACGTAGCGAACACACCCCAATCCTTGTTGAGCGTGTGATTGAAGTTGGCTGCGATCCCGTCAAAGTTCAGGTCTTTGGAGTACATCATGTCCGTTGAGTAGAACGGGTTGGCAAAGCGGCCGCCGGTCAAGGTCAGGCCCGGCATGGCTTTCCAGCTCAAGTAACCCTGGTCAAGCCACAGGTCTTTCTTGCCAAAACCGCCGCCCAGGGTCTGGTTGGCCGATACCGGGCTGTTGTCATTGCCGGTGCCGATCCGGATACCCGCCGTCCATTCCGGCGAGATGATCGCTTTCATGCCCAGACGGGCACGCAGGCGCAGCAGGTTTTCGCGGTCTTCGCGGGTGTTGAGCAACGGCGGCATCTTGGTGTTGCTGTCTTTGTTAACGTCGTAAGGGCCGTTTTCGTTCAACTTGGCGTAGTCGACGATTTCATTGCTGTTGTGGCCCGAGAAGTAACGTGATTCGTCGCGCAGGCGGATGTCGCCGTCAAAACTGATGCGTGACGCCCACTCCGGGAAGGTATTGGGCTGAGCCCAGTTTTCCTGCTTGGCGGTGGCCATCACTTCAGCCTTGACCTGATCACGGATCTGGTCACGCACGGCGGTCGGCACGTATTGCACCCGTACATCGCCAGGCGCTGCCACAGGGCCAGCGGCAGCCACCGGGGCTGCGCTGGCCTGACGGGCTTGTTGAGCTTCACGTTCGGCCTGGGCAATCAGCCCGTCAGCGGCCGCTTGCTTGAGCACGCCTTGCTCGACCAGCAGGCGGATCAGGTTGATCGTGGCGTTTTCCGAGGGCGCGGCAGTCGCTGCCGATGCGGGGCCAACCAGGGTCGCGATGACCATGCCGACCGCCAGGGTCAGTCGATTCACGGGGGAAATCATGTGCTCACAACTCCTGTAAAAAACTGCAAAAAAGTTCAATCACTCCGGACGACGGCCCTTCAGGGACAGTCGTACCGGCAAGGTCAGCGAGGCCGGAGTGCGCTGCGTGGCATGCGGCGCACGCAAGGCAGCCAGCACCTGAGCATCGGTTTGGGCGTCACCGCTGGACTGCACCAACACCACACGGGTGACCTGGCCATCCGCGCTCAGCCACAGGTCGGCCTGCACTTGGTAAGCCTTCTTGCGCAGCTCCGGGTCTTCGCGCAGCAGGCGCTGAAAGACCCCCGCCAGGTATTGCTTGTACGTCCCGGTACCCAGGCCGCCACCGCCAGAACCGGCCATGCCGCTGCCCTTGCCCGCGCCGACGTTGAACCCGTCGTTACCGGCCTGGGCGTCGCCATCGATCTGCATCGGGTTGGCCAGATCATCTGCCGGTGACGGCGGCGCTTCTTCCTCGGGCTTGACGTCTTCGGGCTCCGGTGACGGCTCGGGCTCAACCACCTTTTCTTCCACCTGCGGCTCAGGCTCCTTGGGTTTTTCCGGCGGCGGTGGCGGTGGTGGCGGCAACGGGATAATCGTTGGCACCTTCGGCGCCTCCCGGCGTACGCCACTCATGTCATTGGCCCACTGCCAGATAAACCAGGCAGCAACACCGCCCAGCAGCAGGCCTGCGCCCCATTTCAGCGGGCGCAAGAGCGTGTTTGGAGTCTGTGCGCTCATGTCGTATCAGCCCTGACTCGGTTTGCCGGTGACCAGACCGATCTGGGACAACTCCAGGCGGCGCAGCAGGTCGAGCACTTCAATGACTTTCTGGTACTGGACCATGGCGTCACCGCGCACGATGACCGGAAAATCCGGGCTTTGTGCCTTCTCGATACGCAGGCGCTCTTCCAGTTCGCTCAAGGTGACCGGGTAGGCATCGAGGAACACCTGCCCGGCATCGTTCACCGAAATCGCCTTGGTCTTGGCTTCGGATAACGACACCGAAGCACTGGCTTTAGGCAGGTGGATCTGGATGCCCGACACTTGTGCGGTGGCGGTGAGGATGAACATCACCAACACCACCATCAGCACGTCAACCAGGGGCGTGATATTGATGCTGTCGACGGCGGCATCATCGTCATCGTCGTGGGCGGCGTTTACAGAAGCCATGACGTTTCTCCTCAGGCCGGCAAGGCGGCGTTGGCGTGATGGCCGCGCTGATGCGCTGCTTCACTGAATTGGCTCTCGCCGTGCATTTCCGCCAGGCGGGTGATGAACTCATCGACGAACACCCGCATGTCAGCGCTGACTTCCTTGTTGCGGGTAATCAGGCGGTTGTAGCCAAACAGTGCCGGGATCGCGACGAACAGGCCCATGGCCGTGGCCAGCAAGGCGGCCGCCATACCCGGTGCAATCGCGTTGATGTTCACGTCACCGGCCATCGCGGTGCCGAGGAACACCACCATGATCCCCATGACCGTACCGAGCAGGCCGATGTAAGGGCCGCCGGCGATGGCATTAGAGAGGGTCGAGAGCTTTGAGCTCAGTTGCTGGTTTTCACGGGTGCGCACACCGTCCATGGAGCAACGGATGGCTTCGATGGTGGCGGCAGACACCGACGAGGTATCAGCGCCCTGGGCACGGCGGGTACGGATTTCCTTGACCGCCACCAGGTACAGGCGCCACAGCGGCGAATAGGTCAGACGCTCGGCCAGGGCCTTGTCATCGGCAAACATTTCCAGACGCGTACCGACGTGGGCGAACTGCTCGCGGAACACTTCGTTGGCCTTGCTGACGCGAGTGACCATGCGGTTTTTACGGATCATGATGATCCACGACTGAATCATCATGCCCACCAGCACCAGAATGATGATCCAGGCATCCATCGGCACGGCATTGAACAGGAAACCCAGGCTGCCGAAGCCGAAGCCCGACTGTTCTTCATCAACGCCATAGGCAACCAGCTTGGACTCGGAACCCTGCGCAGTCGCATCTGCCAACAACAGGCTGGCCGGGCGTGCGACCTTGGACAGGCGCAATTCGTCAATGGCCCCGTTCAACGGTTGGTAATGGCTTGGCTCAGCGTCAGCAGCCTGCGGCACGTCGGCACCAATGGCCATCGGTGAGTTGAAGGCAGGCATGGCCACTGCCAGGCTGGCGGCTTCACGGCCGTTGACAAACAATGAGGTTTTTTCGCCTTCGCTAGTCAGTGCCAGGTGTTGCCATTGGCCCGGGTTCAGGGGCTGGTTCGAGACGGCGCGATGGCCGTCGATTTCAACAAAAGGCACGCCCTGATCGGCACCGATCAACAGGCTGTGACCGGCTTCACGGCGGGCCAGCAACAGTTGCTCACCGGCCGGCTGGTCCAGACGCAACCAGGTGCTGAAGGTGAACGCAGCGCCCGCGTTGTGTTGCAGCGACGGGCTGGCAGGCAGCAACACAGGTTGGCCGCCAAGCTGCAAGGCACGCCCGATAACTCCGTCAATGCTGGTGCCGGTGGCGTTTTGTGCAGTGTTGCCGTACGCCGTGGTGTCACGTGCCGGTGTGCCGTTGGCGCCTTCAAAATGGTAAAGCGCGGTGTAGTTCGGATCGAACGTCAACTGACCGTTCGAAGTGGCCGCGGCTTTCTGATTGCCGTAATACATCCACAGGTCTTGACGCTGACCGCCTTCGACCTTGGGTACATCGACCCAGATCAGCGCCATGCCCATCAGCGGGTCAAAACTTTCGATCTGGTGATTGAACACCGTCTTGTCGTCAGCACTGACAAAACGCAGGTCTGAACCGTCTTCCTTGACCCCGTCAAAGGTGAAGTTGCCGGTGTGCAAACGAACCAGCAACGCTGTGCGGCCCAGCGGGTCATTAATGGCCGCGCCTTGTGGCGTGGTGTCCACCGAAATCTGTTTGCGGTAATGCCAGTCATCCTGCCACCAGGCATGGGCGGTGGCCGGGAGCGCGAAGCCCAGGCAAATCAACAGACTCATTAATATGCGTTGCATGTGAACGGATCTCCGTGAAAGCGAATCAGAAAGTCGCCTGCACACTGAAGTGCAGTCGAGAGTCATGTTTTTGGGTGTTCGGGCCATCGACCAGCGGGTAGCCCCAGTCCAGGCTGCCGGACAGCCACTTGCTCAAACTGGCGCGGGTGCCGAGGCCGACACTGGCCAGGCGGTAGTCGTCTTCTTGCTCTTCCAGCGCGTCGCGCAGGTACAGCTGTGCTGCGTCGGCAAAGGCGTAAAAGCGCCATTCCTGCACGTAACTACCGAGGTATTTGGCCAGCGACGGGGTGCGTACTTCTTGCGAGAGCAGGTAGCCTTCGTCACCGGTGCGCTCGGCGGCGAGGTAACCGCGCACCGAGGTGGCGCCACCGGCGGAATACTGTTCGTTGGACACCAGCGGGCCAGAGGCCAACTGGAAGCCGACCTTGGACGCCAGTTGCCAGTCGTTCTTGAACGTAGAAGTCAGGTTGGCGTCGCCCTTGAGCACGGCGAAGCTCGGGCTGGCATCCCAGCGCTTGTCGCGAAATTCCTGGGAGTCGCTGCCGTAACCGAAAAAGGCCCGGGTGCCGATCACCAGGTTCAGGCCCAGCCCCAGCTGTGTTTGCTCGGTGTAGTTGTAACCGTTGTAGCCAAAGGTCAGCGGCGCGTACTTGAGCGGCACCTTGTCGTTGCTTTCGCCAAAACGCAGTTGCTCATCGAAGTCTTTGAAATCGACCCCGGCCGACAGCGAGTTGGCCCACGTACCGCTCGACGGCAGGCTGTAGATGGCCGACACACCGTAGGAATGACCTTTACCCAACACGTTGCTGCCGCCGATGGTGGCGATGTTGCTGTCCGACTGATAACCCGAGAACTGCAGGCTCCAGCGTTCGCTCAAAGGCGCGGTATAAGAACCGGACCAGACTTTGGCGTTATCCATGTCTTGCGGGGCGGTGAAGAACGTCAGGGAAACGCTGTGGCCCAACTGCCAGAGGTTGTCGTAACCCACGGTGGCGACGCTGCGCAGCCTTTTGGTGTCGGCGCTGTAGTCATTGTTCAGGCCCAGGCTGGCATGCCAGGGGCTTTGGTCTTCGACTTGCAGGTCAATGTCCATGGTGCCGGGGCGTTGCCCTTCGTGGACGAGTGGCGTGACCTGGCGCCCGGCGTTGCGGTTGATACCAGCGAGCTGGGTTTGCACGCTGGTAAAATCCGGCACGGTGCCTTCCTTGAGGCCCGGCACTTCTTCCCGGATTTCGACAGGCGAATAGTGCTTGGCGCCCACCACCCGTACCCGCCCGACTTTGGTTTCGCTGACTTGCAAGTACACGATGCCGTCGTCGACTTTCTGCTCGGGCAGTTCGATAAACACCGATTGATAGCCGCGGTCCTGGTAAGTCTTCTGCAGGGCATCGCGGGCGCCCTCGATATCACTCAAGGTTTTTTGCGGCCCCAGGAAGGGATACACCGCTTCTTCGATGGCCTGCGCGTCGAGCACGGTATTGCCGCGTACGAAGTACTCGTTGACGTCTACCCGCCGCTCTGCACCTTGCGCCTGCGCGCCTTGCTCTTGCGCCAGTACCGGCTGCGCCAGCGCCAGCCAGCACAGCGCTGCGCCGCCGACCGGCCTGATTGACTTGAACAAATGCTCCACACCGCCCCCTAAATTGCCGTAATAAAACCCGTTGCCTAGCGCGTTACACAGGTAAGACCGGCGTGGTCGGGAGCTACCGAACTGATGTCATAAAAGCTTCATTCATCTTTTTAAACAGGACCCAAAGTCCCTGTAGGAGCGAGCTTGTCTCGCGATCTTTTGATCGTTAAAAGATCGCGAGACAAGCTCGCTCCTACAGCGAAATGAGGTGCCCAAAAAAAAGGGGTGATCAATGATCACCCCAAGGTCGAACTACAAAAATGTGCTGCGGTTACAGGCTGATCTGACCCCGCTCCTCGTCGGTCAAGCTCGCACGTGCCTGTTCACTCAATGGCCCGGCGCCCAGCACCTGCACTGGGCTATTGGGGTTGTAACCGGGCTGCGCCCGGGTTTGTTCCGGCCCGTGTTGCACCGGCTCACTGCCAAAGCTCAACACTTCAACGGTGACGATTGATGCACGTTGCTGCCGCGCCGCCGCTTGCTGGTTGCGCGCGGCGTTGTCGGCTGCCTGGGACGCTGCCGCGCCCGCCGAGCTGGCAGAAGACAAAGCTCCGGTATTGACGGTTGCCGACACCGGCACCCCGGACGATTTGCCCTGGGTCTGGATGTTCGCCGCGTTGACGACACGCAAGGCGGCGATGTTGATGTTGCCCGACACGCGAATCCCCGCCTCGCCCGCGTCAATGGTGCCCAAGGGTGCAATCAGGTCGATGTCGCCTGCCGGCACTTCCGGGATCGGGTTGAGCGTGGCAATACCCGCACCGGTACTTGGCACCGAAGGCGACAGGGCGACGTTGCCCCAGTTGTCATAGGTGCGTTTCGGCGGTGTGTAGACCACGGTGGTTTTCGAGCCCCGACCGGCGTTGATGTCACCCTCGGCGGACCAGCCCATGATCGCCCCCCCGAAGGTGGTCATGATCCGGCTTTGGCCCAGCAGGATGCTGCCCTGAGAGTACAGCTGGATATTGCCCACGCCCTGGGTGATGACGCCCGCCGAAGCTGGCGGTGCGACACCCTCGATGCCGAATGTCTGGCTGCCGCCCGGGGTGAGCATCTGGATGGAGCCACCGAAGTCGGTGTGAACCCCGGAGCCGCCAAACATGCGGATGTCACCCTGATAAGCGATTGGGTTACCCGCCACGTCCTTCTCCGGGAACAGCGCCGCAATCGCAGCCCGGCCACGGGCATAGCTGCCTTCACGCACGCCACCGGCCTGGTTGTACTCGCGACCGCCTGCCTGCAGCTCGGCAAAATACACCTCGCGGGCAAACACGCGCTGCTGCTCGCCTGGCAATTGGTTGAAGTAAGCCACTGCCTGCTCGCTGTCACCGGCAAAACCGAAGCGTTCAGCCAACCATGCCACCAGCTCTTTCTCGTAGGTCTTAGCCACTTTACCGCCCGACACTGACAGCGGTTCACCCGCAGCCAATTGGTTAGCCGGATTGAGGTAAGCCTCGACGAAACGCTGGTAGTCCGCACCGTTGGCGCCCGTACCGGCCTGCATGGCAATGCTCGCACCTTGACGCAAATCACCGGCAATGATCGGCCCGATGCTGGTCACGCTGACCTTGTCGTCCATGACGATGCTGCGCCCGGCGGTGATCTCCAGCCCGCCCGGGCCGGCAATGTTGAAGCTGCTGTAAATGATGTCGCGCCCGGCCGAGACGATGGAGATGTCGGTCGCGTTGTTATGAACGAACAGGTTACCCGTGGTGATCACGCCCGGATAAATCTCGCCATTGTCACCCGGGTTGGCACCGCTACTGACAATATCGCGACCGGCCATCATCCACACCGGGCGACTGCCTTCGTACCAGGTCTCGCCGACATGGGCCACGTTGGCGTTTTGGTACGCAATGATCCGGCCGCTGTTGACGCCCACAAGGTCACCCTTCACTGCATAGAAGCGCGCAGGATCAGCGCTATTGCTCAACGCTTCAGAGGCTGTACCCGGACCAAACGTAAACAGTGACAGCCCGCCATTGCCGTAAGTGCCGTAGTTGCCGGTTTGTGACAGGTTGCTGTAGTTCTGCCGCCCAAGTGTGGCAAAAAAGGCCGGATTCCACGGGGTAGCGATGCTGCTGAGCGCTGTACTGGATTGGGTAACGCTAAAGCCACCGGCGTAAATCGAGTCCTGCGCAAGGAACTGCAGCTGCCCGTTTTTGCCCGGTGCCAGGAGCAGCGGGTAGGTGTAGCTCGCGTAATCACGGGTGGTGCCGGCCTTGCCGTAGTAAAAACTGCCGCTGGCGGCGGTCGCCCTGAGGATTGATGGGTACACCACTGCCATGTCGGTGTTCGAGCCCACCATGAACGGCGTCAGGTTGCCCCCTTCGGCATACAGGTCGACGGCCGTATCAGGCGTCCACAAGGTAAACCAGCTGCTGGAGCCGCCATTGAGACCATCACGGCTGAAGGCCGATCGGTTGTACTGCGTCACACGCCCTGCATCCTCAACCGTTTGTACCACCAGGTCGCCCAAGGTGTGCAGGCTGAACGTGGCATCGCCTGCCACCAGGGTTATCCCGCCTTGCGGTTTGCTGCGGCTGGCGCGCAACGGTTCTGCTGCACGCACATCACCCGGCACCTGGGCCGAAGTGCCGTAGACAGTGTCGATGCGCCCGATACTGCCGGCTTGCACTTGCACATTGCCTCGCGTGTTGACCAGCACACCGTCACGATTGCCGAGCGTTTCGATGAGAGCCTGAGGGTTAAGCGCACCGCTGACTTGCAGACGCAGGTCGCCGCCACCGGTGAGTTGCAGGCTGCCATCGCTGCTCACCCGGCCCGTGCTGCCAACGGCCAGCACCAGGCCTTGGGTGCGTTTGTTATTGCCATCGGGCGTAGGTGTCGGTGCTTTCAAGGAGCCCGCGTCGCCCCCTACGGTCACGTCCAGGTCACCGCCACCCAAGGTACCGAAGCCGGTGAAGCCAATCAGGTTGTCAGAAATGATGTTGGTGTACGTACCAAAGTTGATCCACCAGGCCGTCGGCTGCGCCTGCCCGCCCGTAGCCACGTCGCCGCTGCCCTGACGCCAGAGCCAGTTACCGACATCAGCCCGGTTGTTGCCGTAGTCATCGGGGTTGGGTCTGAACTGGCTATAGCGCCCGCCGTTGTCGAGGTTGCCGGTGAGGTTGCCATTGACGTTCAGCGTCAGGTTACCGCCCGCCTCGGGGTACCAGGCGCGGTACAGGCTTTCGCTGCCACCGTTGACGAACTGTTCGAAGTAGCTGGGGTTTTCCTTGAGCACAGTGCTGCCACCCAGCAACGCCCGTGGCTGATTGAAAGGGTCGCCCGCGTAAGTACCGGTAGATGAAGTGCCCGCCGTGTACACGCCGTAAGACGAGTCCACACTCAGGTTGCCACCGCTGAGCAATTGCAGGTCACCGGTGCCAGTACGCACGACGCTGAAGCTCGAACTGGTGGGCAACGGTGCATATTCCTTGGGGCTCTTGGACAAGCAATAGTCCGGTGAATCCACACAGAATTTAGACGCGCCGCCTTCAACCCCCAGGTCCGCCAGGAACTGGTCATCGATCACGCCGCCCACCTCAACGATTATACCGATGCTCTCAAGGTCAGCCGCGGCGTACTCGGTCCACACATAGGTGGTTTTGGCCTGGCAATATTCCGCAAAGTTGCTGCAGAACTCGGCAATCGTGCCCAGACCAAACTCATCCAGAACCGATTGATCAATCGGATCACCTTCCTTGACCACAACCCCGGCATCACCAAGATCATTGACCGCGTAGGCGGTCCAGACCAGCACGCCTTTAGGTGGCAACTCTTTGGCGAACATGCCGTAGTGGCTGTCGGCCAAACGCAATGTACCGGTGCTCGGGTGCGGCTGAAGCAGTCGGCTGTCGGCCGCTTCGGTGTCCGCCCCGGCAACCAGACGCAACGACCACGACTGCGAGCCCTCGGCCAGCATCGGTGCAATGGCCCAGACTTTACCCTGACGCCCGGCCACTTCAGGGCGCAACTGAATCGAATCAACGTCGCCCACCAGCTTGACATTGGTGCCCACCGGAATCAGCGCACCGCGCGCCAAGGTAATGTCGCCATCCAGGGTGACGGTATTTTCAATCGTATTCAGGGGCCGTGCCATGCCAGGTAATGGCACCCCTTTAGGCCAGGTCATGGCGTGCAGCGAAATGGACTGACCCAACAAGGTCCCGGCTTCCAGTTGAGTACCGGCTTGCAAGGTGTATGGCTGGTTCAGCAAGGTGCCTGCTGCCAGCAGCGTGTTGCCCGAAGCGTCGAGTACCGCAGCCGCCAACACGGTGCCGTCAGGCAAGGTCAATGCTTGTGCCAATGTTGCCCGCGCAGGCAAGCGCGTCCCGGCCTCCACGGTCATGCCTTTGATCGGCAAATCGTAGTTCAGTACCGAGCCGGCCATGTAGGTGGTGCCATCCGCCAGAACCACGCCATTGCCCGGCACGATGGTATCGCCGCTGGTAAAGTCTCGACCTTTCAACAACACCCAGCCGTTGTCATCCATTGTTTCCGGCGGTGGCGCGAAGCCATCGTTGATGCTGCCGTAGATGCTTAGGTCGCCCCCGGCGCGCAAGGTCAGGCTGCCGGACTCACCCGAGCCGTACACCGAGGTTTTCTGGCTGTTGCGATTGAGACTGGCGTAGCGATAGCCGGACAGGTCGATATCGCCCTGCACCACCAGATCGCCATTCGCGGTGTTGCTGATGATTTCCACGCCCGGACGCAGGTGGAAAGCGTCGGCGTAGGTGGCGTTGTTCAACCCGGCCAGCTTGTTGTTCAGCAGGTTGCTGTTTTGCAACGCGGCGTTGATAAACGCCGTGCTCAAGGCGTGCTTGCCATCCAGATACGCCTGATCAATCACCTGATACGGCCTGCCGCTGGCGGTCGGATCGGTCATCACGGGCGCATCATTGTAAGTCGCCATGCCGTTAAGGGTGATTGCCCGCGCACCTTTAATGTCCAGACGGCCGCTGGCATCAATGGCGATGTCGTTGTTGTTCAGGCGCGGCGCGTTCATTTCCAGTGTGCCTCGGTTGCGCCCGTCATTGCCCGGCGTGCCCGCAGTGCCGTGACGCAGGTCGATGCGCACGCCGTCGGCCAAGGTCAGTTGTCCGGTGCCGGAACCCAGCACCACCATCGCCCGGTTCGGTGAATCGATGATTTTGCCGTAGCTGTCGACACGCACCTGGCTGCCGTGGGCATCGAGTACCGCGCTGCCGTCCAGGATCAGGCCTTTTTTACCCGCCAGGTTGATGCTGCCCACGCGTTCACCGCTGGCGTCCACCAGGCCTGTCACACGCAGCGTGCCGTTATCGACCGAGACGTTGATGGTATTGGCTTTGAGTCCGTTACCGATGGTCAGGTCACCCTGCTTGAGCTGGAAGCTGCGGGCGCCGAAAACTTCGCCGTCATTAAGGCGCTGGTTGAGCGCTGCAAACTGCTGATCCAGCGAGCCTGTGGCACCCAGGCGCTGAGCCTGGACTTCGACGCTGCTGCCCTGATACGGCACAAGGGTGCCACCGGCATTGTAGTAACCGCTGCTGCCGCCCAGGATCTTGCCTTGCAGATCCACCATACCGCCCGCCGCGTCCAGCGCCACGGCGCGCAGTTTGCCACCCTGGTTGTGTTTGGCTGACAGGTCGATGGTCGAGCCCGCCACCTGGCGGATATTGCCGTCGCGGCTGTCGAGCAATACATTGCCGCCTGCGCCGTATTTAGTGATGTCGTTGAACACCACAGCACGACCGGCCACGTCGATCAACGATTCATCGGTCAACACCACATCGCCTGTGGCCTCCAGCGTGACTTTGCCGCTCGGCAGCACCACCGCCGAGGCCAGGCGAAGGGTGTCGCCCTTGAAGGAAAGCTCGCCACCGTAGCCGTTGACCGCGCCACGAGGGCCGCCAGATGAAGAGACATCAATCGCACCGCCCGCGGTAATGCGGTTCAGCGACCCCCCTTCACCGGTCATCAATGGCGTCACGATGTTGAGATTGCCGCCGCTATAAGCAAAGCCTGTGACCGGGTCATATGCGCCCTGGCGTTGGTACACCGACAGGCTGCCTTTGTAGTTGGCGGTGATGCGATCGCTGGCATTCAGGTTGACGTTGGCAAAACCCAGCACCAGACGGTCAAACACGGTGTTGCTGCTGGGCTGAGCGAACGGACCATAACCAAACTCGATGCGCTCGGCGTTGATATCCAGGCGTCCGCTGCCGGTCCCGGCGCCGTCAGTGATGACCGCGCCCGGTGCGCCCGTGGCACCTTGCCAGATCAGATTGGCGGTGTGGATGGTCGCGACATCTTCGGCATTGCCCAAACCGTAGATCGCCGGGGTCGACAGCACCAGATTGTTCAGCAACGACTTGCCAGTCTGGGCGTCGTAGGTGTCCAGCAGCGTGCTGCCATAGAAGTTGAACGCCTGGCCCGCCGACAGTTGCAGGGTTTCCAGCGCCGGGGCACCGGTGCTGGAGTCACCGCGCATCAAACGTTCGAGCACTTGCTGGTTAAGGGTCAAGCCCGCTGGCAACACCTTGCGCGCGGCCGCATCCGCCAGCCCGGCCGTACTGCCGACGTTAATGTTGCTCAAGGCCAGCGTCAGGTGACGGGTGCCATAACGCACGGCATCGTCCAGTTGCAGGGATTTATCGGTGGCGGCGACGATACTGCCCTCGGAATAGATTGTGGTCTGGCCCGAACAGTTGCCGCTCGGGCAAACACCGATCTGGATATCGCCCGTCGGGTCGCCGGTGCGGTTGACATAAGGCAGCACATTGATCAGGCCATTGGACACGGCCAGCATGCTCGGCACACCCTCGTAAACAAACCCGTCGCGAGCGTCATAGGCGGCTGCACCGCGACCCAGGGTGGTAATCGAAGCTCCCTGCTCGATCACGATGCTGCCGGGGCCTGCCACGATCACCACTTCAGGTGCCGAGACGGTTGCACCGCTGCGCAGAAACACCGAGTTGCCCGGAGTGTTCACGCCATAAGGGAACTTGACGATATTGCCGTTACGGCCATATTCCACTTGCGGCAAGCCACCAATAAGAATGCGCTTGGCATTCAGATTGTTAAGGCTTTGCGCCGTCAGCGTCAGCCCTTCGAAGGCCTCTAGCGGGCTGTTGGCATCGACGATTTGGGTATAGCGGTTCTCGAGGGTCGCGCCGCCCAGGTTGATAACGCCCACGGTGCCGCCGTAACCGCCTTTGGCCGCTTCAAACTGGCCAATGCCGTCGAAGGTGAAGGTGTCTTTGCCGCCACCGCCGGTAAACGCCAGCTTGAGGGTTTTAGCATCCACTTCCAGCATGGGCCGTGGCACACCGAGCCTTGCGGCATCGGTCATGGCGAATTGGGCATAGCTGGTTTCGTTGTACTGCGAATAAAGGCGCAAGGTGTCGGCCGAGGTCAGGATCACCTGGCTGTTAATGCTGTTGTGAATGCCCGTATTGATAATCGACAGTTGCCCGGCCGTTGACCAAGACCCGTTGCGCATCAGTGTGGTGGCACCATCACTGCCCTGCCCGGCAAGGCCGTTGATCTCTACCCGGAAAGCCCCCGGCTTCAAGGCGTAGGTGGATGGCATCAAAGTATAGGTGCCTGCGGGCAAGCCCGGTACGCCTGCGCCGATAGTGATTTGCTGGCCCACCAGCGGCGTGCTCGCGCCGGCTTCGCCCGTGGCCGGTGCATAGCCGGCTTGAACGCCCGGGACAATGGCGTAGACCGGGTTGGTCGCGAGGCTCGGCAAGGTAAAGCCGCCGTTGGCACCAAACTGCACCAACGGGTTAAAACGTGCATCGGTCGAACCGCCGCGTCCGGAAATAAAGCCTGCGCCCAACAACTCACCGCCGCCGGACAAATCCAGTGTGGCACCAGGCATTACCGTCGCCTTGGCCCCCCCCAAAATGACCCCGACCGTTAGCTCGCCGCTGCCGGTCAGTCCCAGGCCACCCTGGCCGACGAAGACCACGTTTTTACCCTTATAGCGATAAACCTGATCATCCACGGTGCCGCCATACGGCAGTACCAGGCCTTTGGCGCTGACCGACGTCAGGCTGCCCGGCAACAGTTCAACCCGGGAGTCGCCCACGTTACCGAGCTCAATCATCCCCAACGGCGCACGCAATACGCCGCCCTGCTTGATGGTGTAAGCCCCCAGTTGCAGACGCCCGAACACCGAGTCCGGGGCCACGCCGTGATCATTGCCGACCTTTTCGATGGTCAGGGTGCGGGTCGGATCGAAAACCAACCGATTGTTAATGATGTTGACGTCGCCCACCAACACTTGGGCGTTGATTTCAGAGCCGGGGTAGATTCTTGCGGCACGCAGGGTCAAGTCCCCCGCCGTACGCAATTGGGTACTGAAGCCACTGGAGGTATCGCCGCCATCGCGCCCGGCGAGAAAGCGCAGGTCGCCGCGGCTGTTGAGCTGGACGTTATCAAAGCTCAGCGTGTCGCCGAAACCAACGCGATCGCGAATGTCCAGCAGGTCGCTGTCAACGATTAGCGTGCCCTGGCTGCGAAACCCCGGCGACGTGTCAGCGATGTAAGGCCGCGTCCAGGCTTCCATGCCGGATTTATCCGGTTCCAGCAGGCCGCTGAGGACCACATGCGGGGCACTGAGGTTAACGTGTGACGTCGGGTTGGCGTTGCGTGTCAGGCTGACGCCACCGGTGTACAGGTGCAGGCTTTGCCCCAGGTTCAGCGAAATATCACCGTCAACGCTGAACACACCCCGGACCAGCAACGCCAGGTTGTCGAAACCACCTGCCTTGACCTGATCTACACCCAGTGCGCCGTGGCCGTAGACCAACGAATCTGCCGCTACTTCGGCACTGTCAGCCAAGGCAATGGTTTTATGCTGCTGGCTCAAGACCAGTTCACGCACCGGCAACACCCGGTTGGTGACGTGTTCCTTCAGGTAATACGGAGCTTCCAGGGCCAACGACAGACGCCCGCCTGCCGCACCTGCACCACCGGCATTGGCGTTGAAGCTGCCGTCCAGGTACAGGCCATTATTGGAAGCGAAGGCAATGTTACCGCCATTGCTGGCCACGTTGACGCGGCCCTGCCCCGGTATGTCCAACAGGGCTTGAGTACCGGATGCATCCAGGCGTGCGCCTTCGCGCACCACCACAAACAGATCGCTGGCCTTGGCGATGCCGGTGTCCGGATTGACATCGCCGCCGACGATGATCTGCCCGCCATTGCGCACCTGACCATAGACGCGGCCAAGTCTGTCAACGCCAGTCACGGCACGCGCGGCTGCGTCAATGACCGCGTGCTCACCGATCCAGATCGAACGGCCATGGCCGATGGCGTCGAGTTTATTGGACTCGCTGTTGGCCAACCCCGCGAGGCTGACAGTGCCGCCCCAGGCGTTGAGCGTGCCATCGACCGTCAGTTGGCCGATGCTGCGCAGGTTAATCGCTTGACCAGGATCAACCGTGACCACCGCGCCTTTACCCACAGTCAGGGCGGTGGTCGCAGCCAGCGCGCCCGTGGCGATGGTGGTGCCCGCGTTCAAGTTGAGGCTGGCGCCACGGCGCTGGGTCAACACACCCTTGAGGGCGTTTTCCTGGTACAGCGCTGGGGTCCAGCGCTCCAGCGCGGTGGTCGGGTCGCTGCCCGTTGGCGTGGTCGCAGCCTGCTCACCCTGATGGTAGACCGGCATCGAAACATCAACGTGTGTGCCGTCGGTAACCAGCAGGCCTTCGTTACCGGTAATGTCGTAGGCCGAGAAGCCTTTTGTGAAGAAATCGCCGGACACATGCAAGGTGTCGGCATCGGGTGCCGTGGTGGTGTCGCCGATCTGGACCTTGCGCGCCTGTACCGCCAGGGTGCCGCCGCCCGTGACCCCGTAAGCGCGCAGCTCACTGCCCAACTCAAGTGCCTGCATGGCCGCCAGGGTTGCACTGCCGCCCTTACCGCCGATGAGCTTGCCGTCCAGGCCAATGGTGGCCCCGGAAGACACATCGATCACACTGCCTTGCGCCAGCTGCAGGTCGCCGGTGGTGCGCAGTGACACCTTGCCACCATTGATCCAGGCCGCGCCAGGGTTGTTCGCAGCGTCCTGCGCCAGGTTGTTCCAGCGCCCGGTCGCGTCGAGTTTGACCCCGTCAGCCACCTTGACCCACGCCGGTGTGCCGTTGCTTGGCCGCAGGTAAACATCCCCCACCGCCATGTCACGCTCCCTGTCGGCCTGCAGGAAAATGTTGCCTGCATTGATGCTGCCCGCGTGGGCAGTCAGGTTGGCATTGATGGCAGTCCGTGGGGTCAGCAGCGTGATATCGCCGCCATCGGCCACTTTTAGCGCGCTGTTGACCGTGATTTGCTGCTTGGCAGAACCTTTGATTGCGCTCAGCTCAAAGCCATTGAGCTGATCACTGTCGAGAATGATTTTGCCCTGACGCTCAGTCGGCAAGGCAGCCAAAAGGTCCAGGCCGTTGGCGATTTTTTCGACGCCCGTGTCGAACACGATCTCGCCGGTGACCGGGTTCAAGCTGTAGCGCAAGGTCCCGGTGCTCTTGTTGAACACCGTCGTGTAGCTGCCGATGATCAGTTGCGCCCGCTGCGCCGCAGCTTTCTGCGACTGTTGGTAAGCGTCGATGTTGATGATCGGGGTTTTGATCTGGCGATCGCCCTGGAACACATCACTGATCAACTGGCCTTCGAGCACGGCGCTGGTGGTGCCGATGACCAGCTTGCCGGCGTCACTGCCCACGGTATAACCGGCTTCGTAGCGGCGCTGCGAAGCAATCAACGGGTTGTAGTAATAGTCTGTGCGGCCCCAGCGTTGGCTGGCGTCTTCAAAACCTTTGTAAAATCCGGAATACAAAATGTCGCCCGGCGCCCGGGACAGCTCGTACAGGCGGCCGTCCGGGCCTTTGAGCCAGCTCTGTTGAATGTAACCGCCCTGCACATCAACCGTGCCGCCCGACAGGTTGAACTGCGCGTTCTTCTCCGTGACCACTTCATTGCCGGTAAAGGTCAGCGTGCCGCCTTGAGCCATCCACTCGCCCACGGTATGCCCTTGGGTGCCGAGATAGCCGCCCACTTCCAGCAGGCCACCGGCGGTGTACCAGCGATCCGTCGCGTAGCCGTTGGTGCCTGCCGGGACAAACACCAGTTCGCGCAGGTCAACCCACACATCGTTGTTGATCAGCTTGCCGCCGTCACGGTTGACCGGCGCGTCTCGCTGCTCGTTACCCTGCACGTTGATCTTGATGTTGTTGGACTCCATCGACACCTTGACGCCCACGGCGCCTGACACGTCGATCATCGCGCCGTCGCGGACCAGGCTGCGCTGAGCCGCGGTGACCGCGACCTGGCCGCCGGTGGCCAAGGTGATGGAGCCGTCCTTGAACTCCACCGTGCCGCCGCTGACGATCTCGACCCGGGACTGATCGATACGGTCGCTGATGGTACTGAGGTGGTTGAACTGCCCGGTGGGCATATTGACCGCGTTAGGGCGGCCATCAAGGTTGATCAGGCCACTGTCACGCTGACTGTTAAGCGCGGTATTGCCCGTGGCGTCCAGCAGGATCGCGGTGGTACTGCCCTGCCCCAGGCTCACGCTGCCGGTTTTATCGGTGACCGAGTTCAGCAGGTGGATCGTGCCGCGCGTGTCCACCGAGGTACTGGCCAGCGCCACGCCGTTTTGCTCGACCTTGTGCCCGGTCAGCGTCACGTCACCCATCGACGCCATGATCAGGCCACTGTTAACGACCGTGCCAGCCGAGCTGCCCGCCTTGAGGCTGGTCGCGACTTCGTTGCCACGGGTGGTGGAGTTCTGGTTACCCGAGGTCCCGACGCCACGGCGGATATAAAAACTGTCGCCTGCGGCCAGGGTGGTCTGGCCCTTGGCGGTGATGATGGTGCCGGCGTTTTCAACCTCTGAGCCGAGCAGCAAGGCATAGCCACCGGACTCGGTTGACAGCGTGGCGGCGTGGGTCTGAATCACCGCGCCGCGCTGTACTTCAACCTTGCCTGCAGCGTCGGTAAATGTCGGTTTTGAGCCGTCGACATCGACATAAATGCCGCGTTGGGTGAACTGGTCATCGGTGATGTTCGCGGCACCGGCCACCAGATTGCGCACGTTGACCTGGCTGGTACCGCTGAACACCACGCCGTTACGGTTCATGATCATGACCGTACCGGCGCCCTTGATCTGGCCCTGAATCTCGCTGGGCTTGGCGTTCGGATCGTTGACCCGGTTCAGCGCGGCCCAGTTTGACTGCTGCTGGAAATCGACCGTGGTGTTGCGTCCGACGTTAAACGTTTCCCAGTTGAGGATCGCCTTGTCAGCGGTCTGTTCGATGGTCACGGTGGTTTTACCACCGGCCTGGGTTTGCGTCGGGCCTTTGGCGTTGGTCCAGCCTTGGGTCAGGCTGTTATCGACCTGCAACCCCCCTTTGCCCAGCCCGTCCGGGATGTTCGACACCTGCCCCAACGCCGCTTGCCGTCCGGCAGCCTGCGCGGCTTGCTGCGCAGCAATCGCCGCCACACTGGTGTTGAGGGTGGTCAAAGACCGTTGCAACTGCTGATTGGCCTTGGCCTGCTGATTCAGCGTCGGGATCTTCGGCATTTGAGCATTGTTGCGCGCAGCGGTTGCAGCCTGAGACGCGCCCTTATCGGCAAACCAGCCGGAGCTGAACGCCGGGGCACCGTGGGCAGTACCCGCCACCATCAGCAAGGCAATGGCATGGGCCAATGGCTTGAGGCGCACGGTGAGTTGGCCGCCAGGGCCTTGGGCTTTCGGGTTAACCGGTGGTTTGCAACGGACCATCTGGAATCATCCTCATTGGTTCTCGCTTGAAAGCGAGCTTCACGTTTAGGAGATAGGCAGTTGGCAGAGGGCGGGACTGAACCATTGTCATTGAAAGTTCATAAACAACGCTGTTGCTTCGGCGTCGAGACGGTGCTCAGGTTTAGGCCAAGCGTGGCGCAGTAAATAGGCGACTGTAGTCGCTGACGAGGTACGAAGGCTGCGATCGGCCAGCGTGATTTAACGGGGCCTCTTAAATCAAGATCAAAAGATCGCGAGGCAAGCTCGCTCCTACAGAACCTTTAAAATCAATGACTTAGTTTGTGCTTGATAAGAACTGCCGAAGATTTTAAAAGATCGCAGTCTTCGTGCCTCGGCAGCTCCTCAAGGTCTAGGAATTAACTCAACAACACCACGCCACCCGGCAGTTCGGTGCATTTGGCGCCGTAGGCATCGCGGATCATTACGGCTACACCCGGCAGCTGTTGCAGGCTGAAGCGTGCCTGCACGCGCCGTTTGCCCAGTTCAGTGTTGAGCAACACCAGCATGCCGGGGCGGTAGCGGTTGATCTCGTTGACCATGTGCGCCAGCGTCGCGTTGTTGAACACCAATACTTGTTCGCGCCAGGCGACCACTGCCTGGGTATCAACCGCCACAGGCTCGTCAACTTGGGTCGCGGTGTAGGTCAGTTGACGGCCACTGTCCAGACGCAGGTTGCGCCCGTTCACCTGCACCGCAACGGAACCGTCCAGGCACGTCACGCAGACGCTGTGGTCAGTGTTGCGTACGTTAAAACGCGCTTGAGCAGCACTCAGCCAGCCTTTGCCCGCCTGTACCTTGAGCGGTTGAGCAGCGTTGGCCAGCACCTCCACTTCGCCTTCCAGCAATTCGATGCCTTGGTCGCGCTGACTGACGCGGGTCTGGGTGTTGAGCTCAAGACGAACACCTTCACTCAGATCAACCCCGCGCTGCTCTCCGACCGCTGTGCGGTAGTCAGCGGTGAGCCCGTCAAAACCACCCGGCACACCGACCCGCACCATGACCACCGCCGCCGAAGCAGCAATGGCCGCGCCCAGAAATGCACGGCGGCCAAAATGCCGTGGCGGCTGCTGGACTTGGGCGGCGGCAGGCGCCATCTGTTGCCACAGTACCTTCGCCTGTTCAAATGCCTGGGCGTGCTCGGGGCTCTGTGCGCACCAGTTTTTCAGGGCCTTGGCATCAGCAACCGTGGCCTGGCCGGAGGTCAGCAGGATCAGCCAGTCCCGGGCTTCTGTCTGAAGCTGGCTGTCTGACCGATCCCGGGAAGCGGGGAAGCTAAAAATGTTCAAGCGCGTCAATTCTCACGGATTATCAGGGACTCATTACTTAAGACGGTTTTCCGGCCCCGGGACCGAACCGCTGAATGACTTTTCTTTCGAGGCGCTGCGCACAAAAGCCTAAAGCCGCCTTGATTTCCTTTTCAACCATGCGCGTTGAGATACCGTAGCGCTTGGCAATTTCCTGGTGCGGGGCTTCTTCGACACGTGCCGCGAGGAGGATTTTGCGCTGGCGCGGTGGCAGCGCATAGAGGGCTTTGACCAGGCTCTGGATTTCTTTTTGACCGCCCACCACCCGTGAAGGGTCAAGGGCTTCATCGCTGGGTTGCAACAGGTCTTCGATTTCACTTCCGGTCAGCAGGCGCGCATCGGCCTGACGGCGATCAGCCGCAATATTGAGGGCCATGCGGTACAGGTAGGCGTTGGGTTGCAACAGGTTGGGCGGCACCTCCATGCGGTCTACCCGCAAATAGGTCTCGTGCAGCACATCGCTGGCCAGGTCTTCAGAACCCAGGCGCTTGCGCAAACGCACCTTGAAGTCCTCGTAAGACGCCAGAAACAAGCTGACCATCGTACTCTGCCCGGAATTTTTCATGACCCCGAGGCTCCTTTCCCTGCTGTACATTCCATGCGTGTTCCTGCGGTTTCAGGCATCAAAAGTAAAGTCACCGGTGAGCGCAGTGAACTGGGAGCCGGTCGATTGACACGGGTGGCGCCCAGGCTGCGAACCAATGCTTCATCGCGTTGTACATCACCGGTGGTGCTAACCAGCCGGCTGTGTTCGATCAAACCTTCACGATTTACCCATACCTGCACCAGCGCACGAAAGGTGCCGGGACGGGTCAGGGGTGAAGCGCACAAGCTGCGCTCAATGGCCGTTTGCAAAGCTGCGGCGTAGCTGTTGTTGATCCGCGCCGCAGCCGCCCTGCCCTTGGCGCCGTGCGGCTCAACCTGGCGACTGACTTCAGGCACTTGCAAGGTAAACGCGTCGCTGCTGGCGTATCGAGCCATCAGACCACTCCCTGTCAGTAACACACCCAATGCCTGCTGGGCGGTGTAACGACCATGCACGCCGATTGAACGCCGCCCGCGGGTCAGTTCCCGGTCCACCAGCACGGCCATGCCAGTGGCCTGGCTGAACGCTTGCAACGCTTGCTCAAGGTTTTGCGCGGGCAGGTCCATTTCCAGCAGCGGCGCGGTCTCTGCCGTCATTGCGGGCGGTGCCCACAGCAACACCCACAGCAATGCCAGGCAACTTGCTGCGTGAGTCCAAGCCCTGCGCTCGCCCTTTGCTCCGCTTCGCTGCACTGCTTGCGCGCCCTAGAAAACCGTCATCCTGAAGCGCGTTTATGAAACTGACGTTACAGTGATGGCAAAAAAACATCGCACGACTGTCACACAACCTGCTCTAGACTTCGCCCTGATAGCGGCCCTCTTTCCTCGGGCCCGCATGGAGGCCCCGATGAAATTGCTCCCCGCCCTCGCCGGTGTTTTTTTGTGTGCTGCGTTGCCTCTGGTAGCCCACGCTGAAGACGCGACCAAAGGCTGCACTGAAGTGAAAGTGGATGGTTACCGCTCGCCGGACTACGACTGTTTGAGCCAGCAGTTGGGCACGGGCCAGAACGCCGACAAAGCTGCACAGAAAAACACCGAAGCCCAGCAGGTGCCGGTGGAAAAGCGCCAACCGAATCAGATCGGGCTGTCGACCCCTGCAGCCACCAGCGTACGCATGGGCAATACCTTTGGTACGTCGGTAAAGCCGCAGAGGCCTTGAGAGGTTAAGCGCTTACGAATGCTGCGCGTAGAACTCGGCGATCCGGCGCCACATTTCGGTCGGATTGGAGTACATGGGGAAGTGTCCGCAGGCCGGTATCTGCGCCAGTTGCACGCCCGCACGTTGAATGGATGACAGGTACGACAACGAGGCGTTCTGTTCGCCATACATAAACAGGCGCGGGCAACTCAGACTGAGGAATTTGCCCATCAGGTCGGCGTTATCAGACAAATCGACTATCGACTCGAATATCCCGCGCACCGCCTCAGCTCGTACCTTGTGGCGCAAGCTTGCTGAATAAAGCGCGCTGGCAAATGCCGGTACCTGGCGGGTGCGTTCGATAAAGGCATTGAAAAACGCCTGCGGATCCTGGGCCGGGTAATCCACGATCTGGCGGCTGAGAAAACAGTCTTCGGGGGCAATATTGCCTTCGATATCGACAAAGCTCAGCATCCGCTCAGGGTACTGGTGGGCCAGTAACAGCGCATTCAGCCCGCCCATGGAATGGCCGACCACGTGAAAGCGCTCAATACCGAAATGCTCCAATACTTGAAGGGCGGTTTGTAGCTGGAATGGAATGCTGACCCGCGACAGGTCATCGCAGCGGGTTTCACCACACCCCGGTGCATCGAAGGCCAGGAATGGATGCCCGGCGAATGCTGGCTGCAGGGCAATGTCTGCGTAGTCTTCTTTGGTGGAGCCAAAACCATGCAGGAACACAATCGGGGCCAAATGGCCTTCGCGGTGGATGGCGGCGACATTCATCGGCACGCCCTGGACGTTAAGCGGCAACTGGTGGTGGGTAAAGCTGGCAAGGGTTGGCACGTAAAACCTCTGGTACAAAAAACAAAGCGCCAATGTCGGGGCAATTGCTGCGGCTGTACATTCCTTATTCCGTTAGGTTTTTATAGGCCAAACCTATCAAAACCACAGACCCGGACTCATACCTTGTCGCGGAACCTGGCAATGATTTCATCGATCAGCGGGTTGGCACGCTCGGCATTCCAGGCCACCGCGGTGGTCACCACATTGAGCTTCTGGCTCAACGGGCGAAACACCACATTGGCCGGGGCCAGTTTTTTCAAGGACGCCGGAACCAGCGCAATGCCCTGCCCATAACTGACAAAGGCAATTTGTGACGCCACCGAGCGTACTTCGTGCAACACCCGTGGCGAAAAACCGCTGGCCTTGCAGGTGGCGATCAGGTTGTCGAAATACACCGGGCTGACTTTGCGCGAGAACATCACCAACGGTTCATTGGCCAGGCTGGACAGGTTTATCCGGCTGCGCGAAGCCAAGGGGTGATCCGCGGCCATCGCCACCACCAGTCGGTCTTCGAGCAATGGCAACGACTTGATCGACGCGCCCAAGTCACCGTCCAGACGGGCAAACGCCAGGTCAATGTCTGACGTTTCGAGGGCCGGTACGGCTTCAACACTGTCGATTTCACGCACCGAGACGGTCAGGTGCGGGTAGTCGTTTTTCAATTGTTCAATCAAGCCCGGCAGTACATCGAACATCGCCGTAGAAATTGCCCCAATGGTCAGAACCCCCGACTGCCCGGCCACGGCTTCTTCAACGGCCAATTCCAGACGCTCCAGTTGCTCGGCAAATTTACGTACCGCCGGCAGGATCGCTGCGCCCACGGGGGTCAATTTTGCACCGCGCCGGGAGCGATCAAACAACTTGACCTTAAGCGCTTGCTCAAGCACCTGAATCTGCTCGCTTAAGGGCGGTTGCGACATGCCCAGGCGCTTGGCGGCGCGGCCGAAGTTTTGCTCTTCAGCCACGGCGAGGAACAACCAGAGGTGACGGATCAGACGGAAATTGATCATGGTTTATCCATAGGTTTGGCGTATCTAACGCTTATTTGATTCGTAATATACCTATCAAACACCTTCCTCGACACTGGGCGCCTCCGTCACCACCGAGGTTCCCCCCATGAAGCCCCCCTGCTTGCTTGACCGTTTGGCCGCGCTGGACACTAACACTGTGTCTGATGCCCTCGATTTCCTTGGCCTCAAAGGCGCCACCGCTGGCCTGCGGCCCTTGTGGAACTGCCCCAAAATCGTCGGCCGCGCCAGCACCGTGCTGCTCGGCCCCAAAGGCGACAACCTGCCCACCGTGCACCTGATCACCCCGGTGGTTGAACGTATCGACAGCGATGACCGGGTGCTGGTGATCGCCGGAGGCCTTGAGGGCATCTCGTGCTGGGGCGACACCCTGGCCAATGCCGCTGTCAGCAAACGTGTGCGCGGCACGGTGATTAACGGCTTCAGCCGTGACATCGACGGCAACGCGTCCATTGGTTACCCGGTGTTTGGCCGTGGCGTAACCATGATCAGCGCACGCAACCGGGTGGTGCAGATCGACTCGGCGGTGACGATCACGGTCGCAGGCGTCGAGGTCAGTGAAGACGACTACGTGATCGCCGACAACTGCGGCACGGTGTTTGTACCTCAAGCCGCCATTGAGCAGGTTGTGACGATCGGCGAGCGCATCACCCGCCGCCAAAACGCCATGGTCGATGCCATTCGCGCGGGCCGTTCAGTGGCCGAGGTCATGCACGACAGTCAGTTCGATGCCATCAATGCGGAGCACGCACAATGAATGATCAGCAGTTGGTAGCCCTGTTTGAAGGGCTGGACACCCCCGGCGTCTCTGATGCCCTGGACAAACTCGGCTTGCCCGGCCAGTGCCTGGGCATCACCCCCCTGGCCAACTACACCCAGGTGGTTGTGGGGCCTGCATTCACCGTGCAATACGTTTCGGCCAGCGTTCCGCCGGGGACGGTGGGCGACTTTATTGATGACGTAGCCCCCGGCGACGTGGTGGTGATCGATAACGGCGGGCGCACCGACTGCACAGTCTGGGGCGACATCATGACCCAGTACGCAGGCAGCCGGGCCATCGCCGCCACGGTCATCGACGGGGTTTGCCGGGATGTCAGCAAAGCCTTGCATGACGGCTACCCGGTGTTCAGCAAAGGGCGTTTTATGCGCACCGGCAAAGACCGCGTGCAAGTGCAGTCGGTGAATCAGCCCGTGTCCATCGGCAGCGCCCGTGTGTGCGCCCGCGACATCGTCGTGGCCGACGCCAACGGCGTGGTCATCGTGCCGCGTGCCCGCGCCGCAGAAGTTGCCGCGTGCGCCCGTCAGATCGAATCGGCAGAAGCCGAAATCCGCCAGCAGATCGCTCAGGGCAAATCCTTGAAAGACGCCCGCGCAGCGCTGGGCTATCACCACTTGCAGAGTAAGCACGGATGAGCCTCAGTACTGACATCCAGCGCCTGAACCAGCGGCTGGCCAGTGCCCAACCTTCGGCTACTTACCAGATCATGGACCGTGTGGCAGAACGTCGGGCGCAAGGCGCGACGATCATCTCGTTGTGCGCAGGCGAGCCGGATTTCGACACCCCGGCGCATGTGCGCGCCGCTGCCATCCAGGCCATTGAGGCGGGCCATACCCGTTACACCCAGGTGGCCGGCGTGCGTTCATTGCGCGAAGCCGTTGCGGCCAAGTTCCGCCGTGAGAACGGCCTGCCCGTGACCTGGGCCGACACCCTGGTGTGCAGCGGCGGCAAACAAGTGATCTACAACGCCCTGGCGGCCACCTTGAATGAAGGTGACGAGGTCATCGTACCGGCGCCATACTGGGTCAGTTACCCGGAGATGGTTCAGTTGTGCGGCGGCCAAACCCGTATTGTCACCTGTGATGCCGAGTTCAAATTGACCCCGGACTTGCTCGCCGCGGCAATCACGCCGCAAACCCGCTGGTTGATCCTCAACTCGCCGTCCAACCCGACCGGTGCGGTGTACAACTGGGCGGAGCTGCAAGCGCTGGCCGAGGTACTGCTGGCCCACCCGCATGTGCTGATCCTGGCCGACGACATCTACGAGCATTTGATATTCGATGACCAGGCGTTCTTCACCCTGGCTCAGGTTGAACCGCGTCTGGCCGCCAGAACCTTGACCATGAATGGCGTTTCCAAGGCCTACGCCATGACTGGCTGGCGCATTGGCTTTGCCACCGGGCCACGCTGGTTGCTGGAGGCCATGGAAAAACTCCAAGGCCAGCAGACGTCCGGGGCGTGCTCTGTGTCGCAACAGGCGGCGCTGGCAGCATTGGAGGGGCCTAAGGATTTCATCGGGCAGAGCCGGGCCGCGTTTCAGGGCCGACGGGATTTGCTGGTCGAACAGTTGAACACGACACCCGGACTGGAATGCGCCATACCGGCAGGTGCGTTTTACGTGTTTGCCAACTGTGCGGGGCTGCTTGGCAGAACGTCTGCCGGTGGGCGCGTGTTGCACACCGACGAAGACGTCGCTCATGCCCTGCTCGACGAAGCCAATGTGGCGGTGGTGCCGGGCAGCGCGTTTGGCCTGGCGCCTTACATCCGTATTGCCTATGCACTGGATGAGGCGTCGTTGCTGGCCGCCTGCAAATCGATTCGCAAGTTTTGCGAAGCTGTCAGTGACTAGATAACCCTTTTTGTGGGAGCGGGCTTGCTCGCGATAAGGCAACACGATGTAACTTTTACACCGCGTCGGTCCAATCGCGAGCAAGCCCGCTCCCACAACAAGCCCGCTCCCACATAAGTGTTTTGGGGCTGGGGTTAACGCACAAACAGTTGCGAGGTGGTGATGGCCATGTCGCCACCTGGCAATTTGATGCTGCCCACTTGTTTCATGCTGTCAGCATCAAACACCGCCACGTCGTTGTAGGTCCCGGCGAGGTAGATTTTGCTGCCGTCCTTGTTGAACGCGATGCAGTAGTACGAATGGTCCAGCGGCGCCGACTGCAAGAGTTTTTGTTGCTTGATGTCGTACTTGGACAGACGGTTTAGCAGGCCAAACATCAGGTTCGGGTCTTTCGGTGAACGCATGCCGGTGAAGTAAATTTCGGTCAGCGGGCCAAAATCGGTGGTTGTCGCCTTACCGGTTTTAAGGTCAACGCTGAGCTGGCCATACACGTAGTCGGCGGTGGCCAGATCCTGTTTGTCGTCCTTGAATTTGGCCGCGGTGTAGAGCAGCGAGAAATCGTGCAGATAGCTCTGATGGTTCCAGAAATACAGCACGTCCGGCGAGCTGTAGCCTGGGCGGTTCCAGTGGCGGGTGGGCAGCAGCACATCGAACTTGCCGGTCTGCGGGTTAACCTTATAGAGGTCAGGCCCGGCCACGTACAAGCTGCCGTCGTCACCCGCCTGCATGATGCTTAACTGCCGTGGCGCCGGAAAACTGCGGATCGGCTTGGCATTCAGACCGGCATCGGTGGCGTACACATCAAGCCGCGGTTGCTGCACCTCGTAATGGTCGTTGAGCATCAACGTCGGGTTGGCGATGGTGTACAGCTCCTTGCCGTCCGGGCTAAGAGTGAAGCTGAACATGGCGCGGGCCTTTTCCCCCGGTTTTTGCGTGATGCTGGCATGGAACACCTGCTTGCAGGTGTCCAGCTCGACGCCATACACATCGGCGTAGTGGTTATTAAGCACGTACGCGGTTTTGTGGTCCGGCGATATTTGCACCGAGCCCGGACCGAATGCGTCAGGCATTTTGCAGGTTTTAAACAGCGTGTCGGTGGCCGCATCCACCACGTGCAGGTTGTTCGGGTAGTTGGTGAGCACCATGTACTCATGGCCGGTTTGCAAGGCGCGATTGTCATCGGCCAACACGGTCAGCGAAAAGGCGCTGAGAACGGCAAGCGCGGCCTGGCCGCAGGTTTTGATGCTTGGCATGCTGGAATCCTTATTCTTGTTTACCCAGGCAAGTCATTTGTCTTTTGGAAAGACAGTCCCAAGGTTGCGCCAGTTTTCGTTGGACGCCTGAGCGTCCTTGTTCCAGTCCGGGTAGGTGCTCATCATGTCGGGCACCTGGGCTGGCCACCAGCACGGGTCGGAGCAGCCGTACAGGTCAGACTCCATGGGCTGGCACAACGACGAGACGCCGCCAAACGCATCAATTTCCCAACCCGGGTCGGTGGTCGAAGTGCACCCTGCCACCGAGTTCATCGCCACCACTTCCTCGATCCGGTTTTCGGCCGCAGCCTCATCGAGTTTCAACGCTTTGTTATTGATTGCCTTGAGATGTTTCATATCAGTGAGCCTTGCGCGGAGTGATGTAACTGCTGATGAACGCAGGGTTTTGGGCCATGATCCGGGTGTACACCTCGATGCCGAAGTCGACCCAGTCACGCATCAGTTCGCAGTAGTGATAAGTCGGGTGCGTTGCATCGCCATAGCGGGCGTAACTCTCGTGGTAGCAGCCACCGGAGCACAGATTACGGATCTGGCAGTCATCGCAGCCCGTGTTGCTGCGGTCCAGGCGTTGCGACAAAAAGTCGTTGAGTTCCACTTGTTTTACCGCGCTGTGCACGTTGCCAAACGTGGGCAAGGTCGAGCCGGTAAAGCGGTGGCACAGGTTGAGTTCGCCTTTGTAGTCAACGGCCAGCATTTTCAGGCCTGCGCCACATGGCAGGGCTTTTTTGTGGCCTTCATGGATGTCGGTAATCAACTGGTGCAAGTTGGAAAAACCAATGTTGCGGTGCTCCAGTGCAGCCTTCAGATAACGGCGGCCCAGGCGCTTCATGCTGGCAAAGACTTCCACCAGTTCGTCATTGCTGAGGTTGAAGCTGCTGATGTCCCCGGAGGTCACCGGGGCAAAACCGACCTCAGCAAATCTCAGCTCGTTGAACAGGTGGTCCCAGATGGTTTCGACATCGGTGACGCCGGTGGTCAGGGTCACCCTCGCACCGACCGGGCGGCTGTTGTAGCGCGACAAGAGCATTTCGGCCTTGCGCCGCACCACGTCATAGGTACCCTGCCCGCCCACGGTGATGCGGTTACGGTCGTGCACGGTTTTTGGCCCGTCAATGCTCACTGACAACCCGAAACGGTGGGCATTGAGGTAATCCACCGTGTCTTCGTTCAGCAGCGTGGCGTTGGTGGTCATCACGAACTCCACCGACTTGCCCGCCTCGGCAAAGCGCTTCTCGCAGTAATCGACCATATGTTCGATCAGCTTGCGGTTGCTCAAGGGCTCGCCGCCAAAGAACACCACGGTAAAGCGCTCTTCGTCCGGGGACTCGCGCAAGAGCATTTCAACCGACGCCACAGCGGTGTCGATGTCCATTTTCTTGCCCTCGGAGGGCTTGTCCAGGTCTTCTTTGTAGCAGTAGGTGCAGCTCAGGTTGCAGCCGGTGTTGACGTTGAGCACCACGGTGTTGATAGCCGTGCGCTCAACCCGTTTGGCGGCTATGTCCGGGGTCAGAGGCGAACCGTCGCTGACCAGTTCCAGGGACATCAGCTCACGCAGGGTTTCGGTGATTTCTTCACCGTTAAAGCGTGAAGCCAAGCGCTGGATCAGGTCATCCGATGAGCAGCCGGGGCCGCGTAACGTATCAATGATGGTGCCGGTCAGCTCATCGCTGGCAAACAGCGATGAGCTGGGTATGTGAAACAGCATGCGGTCAGCATCCACGTGCACTTCGTGCAGGTTGCGTTCGACCAGATTCAAGATTGCGCCCATGCCAAACCTCCAGTGCGAGTCCCGCCGGCGGGGCTTGCGGTCATTCCGAAAAGTGTCTGTCGCCAGTGCTTGCAAAGGCCTTGCTTAGGGAATGGGTGGATTGTTCCAGCGTTGCACGGTGACGATCATGTGGCCCTCGCCAGTCAGCGCGTTGCCTGCATCATCGACAGCTGCAATCACTTTGAGGTTACCGGCATTGTTGGTGGACATTTTGCGCGCAGGGTTCGGCCCGGCATCGCCCGGGGTGAAGATCCCGGTTTCAGCCTGCATGACACCCGCGAACTTGACGTCTTCGTCTTCCTTAGCCTGTTCGTTGAACGGCTCTACATGCCACTTTGCAGGCACTACACCGATGCGGTAAGGCTTACCATCGGCCCCTTTGCCCCAGGCTTCGGCGTCAAAGCGGCCCTGAACCTTGGGCGTCGAACCGCCACCACCGCCAATCCGTGCCACCGAAAACTCAGGCACCACCTTGACCTCGGCAATCTGGTTGTACACCGCCAGAGCTGGGCCCTTGAGCGCGCCCACGCTGACCTCACGCAAGCCCGGCTGCGCATCGGCGCCAGCCTTGACCTTCAGCTTGATACGCGACGGGCTCTGCTCCAGCACTTCTAGCACCTGTACGCCCTGCCCCAGATTCGGGGTGCCGCTGAGGCCGCTGCCGACCAGGGTGATTTCGCTTTCACTGCCGGCTTTTACGTAGCCTGGCTGCACCGCAAGCACACGGTTGCTGCCTTCTTTGGCGGCGATAAAGTCCAGCCCGCGCTCGTCGTGATCGGCTTCAAACATGCGCCCTTGCAGGGTGTTGTCCTTGGCGGCGAACACCTGATGCATGTTGACCCCGTCGATCTTAACGTTGCCGCGCCATTCGTAGCCGCTATACAGCAAGGCGCTGCCTTCGCCGTTGAACGGCGCACCATCGGCGTATTGGCCGGTGATCTTGACCTTGAAAGTATCCTCGCCGTCTGGCGCAACAGCCATCACCCCGGCCACTTCCCCTTTGCCCGGCAAGTGCCCGCTAAAGCTCCAGTTGCCTGCCAGGGTTTGGCTTTTAGGAGCAGTTTTCAGCCATTGCTGCCAGGCCGGGTTGTCCAGTGGATAACGCTCGGCCAGCATCGGCACCATTTGGGTACGCGCCAGATCAAACCAGTCACGGTCGCGGGACAAGGCCTGGTATTCCAGCGACGGCCATTGACCGAGGTGGAAGTTCACCAGCCGCTCCCATTCCTGGGCCGGACGCCGTTGCAGGGCAATCCGCGCGCCAGAGTGGCAACGGGCGCACATTTGCGTGGTTTGTTCGTCGAAATGTTCGACCGTGTTCAAGCGTCGCTCCAGGGCATAGCGCACGCCGTCCGTTTCGCTCGGCGCCAGGCCTTGAGTGTCGGCCAGGTATTTGACCAGCGTGCGGCGATCCTCATCGCTGATCTGCAAGCCGTGCATGGTCTGCATCCGGGCAATGCTCATCAGCCAGCCTTCCGGGGTTTTGCGCTGATGGCTGATACGGCTCAGGCCGTTGTTGGCTTCGGGAATATGACAGCCCATACAGTTTTGCTGGAGGATGCTCTGGGCATCGCGGGCAGCCAGGCTGTCCGGTACATGCAAGCCTGCGCAAACGGCCAGGGCCAGCAGGCTGGCGTTCAAGCCTGATCGGAGTTTTATCTTCATCAACGTCGAACCTCGCACGGTGCTTTCTTATTGTTGTGGCTTATCGTTTTGAAACGTCTGAACGGAGTAATACACGGAGCGTGCCAGCTTACGAAAAGCCCGGTAAATCAGCGAGATGGGCGGCGATACGAGTTTTGCCCCCCGTGTTTACAGGCATTGGGGCGTTTTATATCGAGACAGCTGTTGCACTCTGAGACTCGGCCCGAGGGCGCCCTCGTTGCGAAAACCGTCTCAAGCCTGTCGCAGATTGCGACAACTGGCCATGCCGGGCAGACGCTGTATAGCCTCAAAACCCTGCAAATATGGGGTAATAGCAAACTGGCACAACCGTTGCGAATGCCCTCGGACACTAACAAGACGAGGACTCATCATGTCGCTTGCTGCTCTGCTTCCTGCCACTACGGCTTTTATTAAACGCGCCCCGCGCATGCTGGTTGGCGGCGCCTGGGTCGAGGCCGCAGACGGCCAGACCATGCCCTTGCACAACCCGGCCACCGGGGAAGTGCTTTGCGTCGTGCCCAAGGCCACGCCTGAGGACGTTGACCGCGCCGTTCTGGCTGCCCGCCACGCGTTCGATGACTCTGCATGGACCCGCACACGGCCACGGGAACGGCAGAACCTGCTGTGGAAACTGGCCGACCTGATGGAGCGTGATGCGCAGTTACTGGCGCAACTGGAATGCCTGAACAACGGTAAAAGTGCTGCCGTGGCCCAGGTCATGGACGTGCAGTTGTCCATCGACTTCCTGCGTTATATGGCCGGTTGGGCAACCAAGATCGAGGGTTCCAGCATCGAGGTGTCGTTGCCGCTGATGCCCAACGATCAGTTCCATAGCTTTATTCGCCGTGAAGCGGTGGGCGTGGTCGGCGCTATCGTGGCCTGGAACTTCCCGCTGCTGCTGGCCTGCTGGAAACTCGGCCCGGCCTTGGCAACCGGCTGCACCGTGGTGCTGAAGCCTGCCGATGAAACCCCGCTGAGCGCACTCAAACTGGCTGAACTGGTGCAAGAAGCCGGTTACCCCGAAGGCGTATTTAACGTGGTGACCGGCACCGGAATCACCGCAGGCTCGGCGCTGACCCACAACCCGCTGGTAGACAAACTGACCTTCACCGGCTCCACCGCCGTGGGCAAGCAGATCGGCAAGATCGCCATGGACTCCATGACCCGCGTGACCCTGGAACTGGGCGGCAAGTCCCCGACCATCGTCATGGCCGACGCCGACCTGAAAAGCGCCGCTGCCGGAGCGGCCAGTGCCATCTTCTTCAACCAGGGCCAGGTCTGTTGCGCCGGTTCGCGGCTGTATGTGCAGCGCAAGCATTTCGACAATGTGGTGGCTGATATTGCCGACATTGCCAACGCCATGAAGCTGGGCAACGGCCTGGATTCCAGCGTGGACATGGGCCCGCTGATTTCCGCCCGCCAGCAGGAACGTGTCGCGCATTACATTGAAATGGGCCGCGAAAGCGGCGCCACCATTGCCTGTGGCGGCGAGCAATACGGGCCCGGTTTTTTTGTTAAACCGACTGTGATTGTTGACGTTGATCAACAGCATTCACTGGTGCAGGAAGAAATCTTCGGCCCGGTATTGGTGGCGATCCCGTTTGACGACGAAGCTGACGCACTGCGCATGGCCAATGACAGCCCCTACGGGTTGGGTGCGAGCATCTGGTCAAACGACCTGGGCGCGGTGCACCGGATGATCCCGCGTATCAAGTCCGGTTCGGTGTGGGTCAACTGCCACAGCGCCCTCGACCCGGCGCTGCCGTTTGGCGGCTACAAAATGTCCGGCGTGGGCCGTGAAATGGGTTATGCGGCGATTGAGCATTACACCGAGCTGAAATCGGTGTTGATCAAGCTGTAAGGTCAAAAAAACCCTCACCCCAACCCTCTCCCGGAGGGAGAAGGAGCTGATGTGCGGTGTTCTTGAGTCCGCTTGCGCTCAGTTCCCTCTCCTTCCGGTTGGTAGCCCTGGCTGACTAACCAGCTTTTGAGCGCGCGCGCTTGCTCCTGGGTCAGGCCCGCCAACACGTTTTGCGCAGGCTCAGCCTGCAAACGCCGCAGCACAGGCGCGACTTCTACCCCTTGCACATGCCAGATCCCCAGCGGCTGATCCGGGCTGATGACCACCTCGGCTTCATCCACGAAACCATCGCGCAACACCGGCGCCCGTTCTATTTGCAGTGCGGCAAAATCTGCCTCGGCGTGGGCTGTCTGGCTGTCCGGCCAATGGCGCCGTGCAGTCCAAAACGGTTGTTGCGCCCAGCGCTGTTCTTCGGCGTAGAAATCCCGGCCAATGCGCGCAAAGCGCATAAACAGTTGCTCGACCCGCTGCTGGTGAAAGCGCTGGGCCAGGGCCGCTCGTTCAGGTTTACGCAGGAGCGTGTTGATCACCGCCGGTGCCTGCAACGCCGATGACAAGGACTGGAAAATCCCGTTGCCCGACAGCGGGTCAACCGCCATCGCCGCATCCCCGACCCGAATCCAGTTTTCGCCGCACACCTGCGGGCTCAAGATTGCCGTGCTGCTGCGGGCATGCAGTTGCACGTCGTGTTGCCCCGAATCGGCAAAAAATGCTCGGGCCAGCGGCGAGGCCATTCGCTGCTGCTGGCAGTATTCCAGCAATTGCGCCTTGCCCGGCAGTTCGGCACTGGCCACGTCCACGGTCCATTGCCAATAACACTGGCCGTCCGCCCGGCGTGCCATCCATGACCAGCCCTGCGCCAGGCTTTCAACGGCACTGGCGGTGTGGCCCGGCGTCGCTTGCCAGCGATTGAGCAAACTCACCGTCTCCGGGCCGCGCAGGCCTTTGCCTACGGCAGGCGCCTGACGCCCTCGGGCTTCCACCAGAAAATCTGCCTGCAGCGGCTCGCGCCCTTCGAGGCTAATGCTGTGGCCGGTGGTAGATGACGCCACTGCCAACACGCGAGCCTCGATCACGTCTACCCCGGCCAGACGCAAGTCTTCACGCAGCCCGCGATCAAAACACGGTCGATCCAGCAACCACTCGATGTTTTGTGCGTGCTGCTGGCCGTTCCACGCCACTTGCCGCAGTGAAGGCAGTACCGCGTCGGCCACCGCCCGCTGCAAACCCGCTGCACGCAAAGCTTCCAGCACCCGCTGGGAAATGCCTTCCAGCGCGGCAAACCGGCGCCACTCGCTGACCAGCGTCACCGGGTAGCCCAATCGCCGCAAACCCATGGCCACTGCCGCACCCGCCGGGCCTGCACCCAACACCACAATCGCAGTCATGAGCCCACCCGCCGCTCAGGCCCGTGATAGTGGGCATTGGTTTTGAGCCACTCCAGCAATTGCACATTGGTTGCCTGCGGCTGTGCAAGCAGTTGGCTGGCAAGATGACCGCTCAAGGCCGCGCAACCGAGGCTCGCCCCCGATTGCCCGGCTGTGTTTGAACGTACGCAGGCGGCAAAATCCGCCTGTGCGGTATTCAGCCACGACCATTGGTCTTGCGTGCAACGGGCATCGCCGGTCACTCGCAGCACCTGCGGGTAACTGGCCGGGTACACGCCCTCGCCCTGCGCCGGGCTTGAGGCACACAGCAACACCCCGCGTGCCACCGCCAATTCACACGCCTCGCGCAACAAGCTGCGGTCCTGGCGCAAGCCAAGGCTCAGGTTGATCAGCCGCACGTTTTGCGTCAGCAGCCAGTCAATCGCCGCCGCAATCTGCAAGGTGCTGGTGACCCCGCGCTGATCGAACACTTGCGCCACGCAAAACACGGCCTCTGGTGCCCGCCGGGCGATGGCCTGAATGACCGCAGTGCCGTGCCCCAAGGGATCGTCCTGCAACTCGCTGTGCAACAGTTGCCCATCGAGCAGGGCAAACCTGCGCCCTGCCACCACCTGCGGCTGTTGCGCGGGGGCATGGCCGCTGTCGACCACGCCAATTCTGAGTTCAGGCTTCATGCAGCACCTTGTTTGCTGTCAGTTGTCCGCCCTGCAAATGCAAACACAGGTCGGCGTTGGCAAGGGTTGAAGGCCGGTGGCTGATCAGAATTCGTGTACGCCGCGCAAACAGGCGGTCGATGGCCTCAATGACTTCGCGTTCAGTGGCCTCATCGACGGCAGAGGTGGCTTCGTCCAGCACCAGAATCAACGGGTCTTGCAACAACGCCCGGGCAATCGCGATCCGTTGCTTTTGCCCGCCCGACAACTGCTGACCACGCTCGCCCAACGGGCTGTCGAGGCCTTCGGGCAGGTCGTCAATCAAGCTGTCGAGTTGCGCCAGCCTGGCAACTGCGGCCACCGCTTCACGACTGGCCCCCGGCACCGCGTAAGCCAGGTTATCGGCCAGACTGCCGCGAAACAGCACGATGTCCTGGCTGACCACTGCAATCCGGCGGCGCAGCGCCAGCAAGTCCAGTTCGCGCAGGTCAACACCGCCCAACAACACCCGACCGGACTGTGGGTCGTGGTGGCGTTGCAGCAGGTCAACCAGGGTCGACTTGCCAACCCCGGAGCCGCCACTGAGGGCGACTTTGCTCCCGTAGGGAATATGCGCATTGATCCCGTTCAGGGTGCTGGGACGGCCGGGATGGCTAAAGTGCACGGCCTCGAAACGCAAGTCGCCCTCGTCTGGAAGCGGTTTGGGGTTCGAAGGGCTTAGCACGGCAGGCTGTTCGCCGCGCAATTCCATGACCCGGCCGAGGCTGACGGTCATCCGTTGAATCGCCACATACAGCCCGAGCAGGCTTTGCACCGGCCCGATGGCCATGCCCAGATACGTTGAAAAGGCGATCAGCGCACCGAGTTGCCAGGTGCCCTGCACGACCCAATAGCCGCCAATCAAAAACACGCAGGCCCGTGACAGCGAGGTCAAGGTGCCCGGCACGGCCTGGGTGAAAAACTCGGTGACTTGCAGGCGCAGGAGTTGGCTCATATAGCCTTGGCCCAGGGTTTCCAGGCGCTTGGCTTCGCGCTGCTGCTGACCGGCCGACTGAATAAACTTCATCACCGGCAGCGTCTCGACCATAAACGATGAGACGTCAGCCGAGCGCTCGCGCAATTGGCGGACATCACGTTCCACTTTGCGCCGCATCCAGCGCAGCCAGAGCACATCAAGCGGGATCAGGATCAAGGCCAGCAGCGACAGCTTCCACGACAAGGCCAATAACATGCCCAAGGCCACCAGCAAGCCAATGATGCTGGACACTGCCGAGAACAATGAATCCACGGAAAATCGCTGAATTTCGGCGACATCGCCGTCGATCCGCGACATCAGGTCACCAATACGTCGCTGGCCGTAGAACCCCGGCGACAGGGTTTGCAGGTGCTGGTACAGGTCATCACGCAGGGCAAACAGAATCCGCCCGGACAGCCGGGTGTGCAGGTAGCGATTCACCCCCGAGAGCGCCGTGCCCAACAGCCCGGCAACGATCATCAGCCCGGCCACCGTCGCCAGCACCGGGAAATTGCGCGCGAGCAAGCCATCATCAATCAGTTGTTTGGTCAGCCACGGCTGTACCAGCACCAGCAACGAGGCACACACCGACAAGCCCAGCAGCCCGGCAATCGCCAAGCGGTGCGGGCGCACAAAGCCATACAGCCAGTGCAGCGCCTGATGCAACGCTTGCGGGTTGGGGCTGTCGATCAGCCCGACGATCAGGCGCCGCATCACACGCGCAACTGTTTGAGTTTGCGGTACAGGGTGGCCCGGCTGATACCCAGCGCTTCAGCAGCCGCAGACACATTGCCCTGGTGGTTGTCCAGGGATTGGCGAATCAGCTCCAGTTCGTTTTCGCGAATGCTGCCCGCCGGTGGGCGCTCGCTGGCGCTCAGGTCATCGAGCAGGCTGTCGGGCAGATGCTCAAGGGTCAGTTCAGCCTCGTCAGGCTCGCGCATGGCCAGCAGCGTGCGCAGGACCATTTCCAGTTGGCGGATGTTGCCCGGCCAGTGATAACCGTCGAGCAAGGCTTGCAAGTCGGGGTGCAAGCTCACGTGCGGGGCCTGCAATTTGCCCAGCAAGCGGGCAATCAAGGCGCCGAAATCCTCGCGCTCGCGCAGGGCCGGCAGCATCACGCTGATGCCATTGACCCGGTAGAACAGGTCTTCGCGAAAGTGGTGTTCGAGCACCAGTTGTTTGAGATCACGGTGGGTGGCGCAGATCAGCGCGACGTCGATGTCCTGCTCTTCGCCTGCGCCCAACGGTGCGACCTTGCGGTCTTGCAGCACCCGTAACAGGCGCGCTTGCAGGGCCAGCGGCATGTCGCCGATTTCATCCAGAAACAAGGTGCCGCCGTGGGCCTGTTGCAGGCGGCCGATCATGCCGCCACGGCGCGAGCCGGTGAAGGCCCCTTCGCGATAACCAAAGAGTTCGGACTCAATCAGGCCTTCAGGGATTGCCGCGCAGTTAACCGCAACGAACGGCTTGGCGCTGCGGCTGCCGGCCATGTGCAAGGCGCGGGCGACCACCTCTTTGCCGGTGCCGGTTTCCCCCAGCAGTAACACCGGCAGCTCATTGGCCAGGCCCTGGCGCGCCATGCGCAAGGCACGGGCGTAACGAGCGTTGTTACCGGCCAGCGCCTCCAGATCAGGCGCGGGCGGCATGGTTTTCGGCGCCGTGCGTGGCGCCGTCAGCACATTCGGCGAACGTTGTGGCGCACGCAGGGTTTTGTAGAAGAATTCGCCTTGGGCAGTTTGCAGGCTGCCCAGGGCGCCTTGTTGCAGACGAGCCAGCAGTTGCAGGCCATCGAGCCCGAGGAACGCTTCGCAACGTTGCCCTACCAGCGCCGAGCGTTCAGCGCGCAACAATTGGCAGGCCTGGCCACTGGCCGCGAGGATCTGCCCGCTCAGGCTGACCGCCAACAGGCCTTGCCACGGGGACTCCAGGTACTGGCAGCGGCTGTGGAAGGCCAGCACGATGTGCTCCGAATAGCTGGTGTTGAACACCCGGCTTTCAATCTGGCTGACAGCCATGCCCAGTAACGCGGTGCTGTCGTGCACGCGACCGAGCGGCCCTTCGCGGGTCAGGTCGAGCACGCCGAGGATGTCGCCTTGCGGGCAATGAATCGGCACTGAGGTGCAGGAAAAACGGCTCAGACGATCCAGATAGTGCTCGCCACAGTCGATCAACATGGGTCGGCCTTCGACCAGCGTGGTGCCCAGCGCATTGGTGCCGCGTGCGGCTTCGCTCCAGCAGGCGCCGAGGGTAATGTCCGGCACCCCGCTGCCTTTGAGGCGGTCTGCGCGGCCCTCCACGGCCAGAATAGTGGCGTCGGCGTTGGCCAGAATGATCAAGCCGTCTTTGCCCTGACGCTGGTTCAAGTAATCAATGGCCGGCATGGCCGCGTCGATCAGTAACTGGTTCTTGGCCAATAACAGGTCAAGGCTCGCAGTGGTTTGCAGGCTCAGTTCATGCTGGCCACTCACGGGCACACCGTGGTTGAGGCTGCGGCGCCATGAGGCGTCGATTTCGGCACGCAACACGCCACTGGGCACCAGACCTTCGAGGTGCAGTTTTTCCCGGGCCAGGCGAACTTCGCGAAGGGGCTTGGGCTGAAGTGTTTTTGTAAGAGTCATCAGGCGCTCCACAGCAGTGAGCTTTGCGATTTTTATTTTAGATCTGCGCACTGTTACCAATCTTTACGTTAACGTAAGGGGAATGGCAAGATTTGAAATCCAGTAAAGGACGATCACGGTATGCACCACATCTCCCCTTCCTTGCAAGACACCGCTGCGCCTGAAGGCGTTTGCTATGGCTGTGGCAGCAACAATCCCCATGGCCTGCACATCAAGAGCTACTGGCATGAAGACGGTGTTCACGTTGTAGCGGAGCATTTGCCGGATGCGCGTTATTGCGGTTGGCCTGACCTGGTGTACGGCGGATTGATTGCGATGTTGGTTGATTGCCACTCGAACTGGACGGTAATGGCGTATCACTACCGCGCGGAAGATCGCCAGCCAGAGAGCTTGCCGAGGATCAACTGCGTCACCGGCAACCTGGGCATCAAGTTCATCAAACCCACCCCGATGGGCGTCCCGCTAACGCTGCGTGCCTGGGTTGAGGGGGATGTCGGACGCAAGAGCCGGGTGATCTGCGAGGTGTATGCCGGGGACGTGCTGACGGCGGTCGGGGATTCAGTGTTTGTGCGGGTCGATGCCGGGAAGTTGGCGGATAAGGCTCACGATCGCAGTTAACTCTTCACCTTAGATTTACTTCCCATCTATCTGATTTATATAAAACTCTGTAGGAGCGAGCTTGCCTCGCGATCTTTTAAAAGATCAAAAGATCGCGAGACAAGCTCGCTCCTACAGTTCGTATGTTCATGAATAATTATTCATGTTCATGGTTGACGCATCGGGTGACCAATGGTCAGATGCGCGCCTGTTTCAGGTGTCCTTGGCCATCGCGCCCAGGGTGAAACGGGAAGCCGGTACGCCTTTTCAGGTCAATCCGGCGCTGCCCCCGCAACGGTATGCGAGCGAAATATTCAAGTAGCCACTGTGCTTTGGCATGGGAAGGCGAATGTTTCATGACCCTCGTGAGCCCGGAGACCGGCCTGATCCAACATATGGCACTCCGCGGTGGGCGGATGCAGGCCTTGGCGCGCGCAAAGTCCCTCCCTGCCCGTCATTATTCTGCGTGAGCTCCCCTGAGTGTCCGTTTTGGTTCAACCCGACGGCGCCTCTATGACCTCTGCAACCCGACTGCCCGCTGCTACCCCTTTTGTCTGGCCCGACCGTGAGGCTGCGTTTTATGCCGAGCATTTGGCCGCCTCCAATTATGTGGAGCGCGTGGGCGGACGCTTGCTCGAGCTGCTCGGCCCGCAACAGCAATTGCTCGATATTGGCGCCGGTTCGGGGATTCTCGGTCGCCATTTGCTGATGCCTTGTGGGCAGTGGACGGTGGTTGAACCCAACGCCTTTATGCGTAGCAGCATTGAGCAACTGGCTGCCCAGGCACCGAGTGTTGAACTGAGCCTGCACAACGGCCTTTGGCAGGACCTGCCGAGTTTGCCGCTCACATCGACCACTACTGTGTTGTGCGCAAATATCCCGGTGGCAGACGGCCAGGCCCTGGCGTTTGTTCAGCAGGTTCGGCCGCTGGCCACGCGCACCCTGGTGTGGAACCTGCCCGCGCAGGAAGGCCCGCGCACGTACTGCCTGTCCGGCTTCTTGCCGCCGCAACTGCACCGCAGTGACATGACCCCCGGCTACCAACTGACGCTGGCTGAGTTGCCGGATCGCTGGCAACCCGACCAGATCCACTTCACCGACTGGGCCTTCAGCACGCTGTTTGCCTCACCGGATGCGGCCTTGATGCACTTTATGGAAAAACTCGGCGCCCTGGATGGCGCGGCGCAAGGGCTGCTTGAACGCCACCTGCAAGACAACCTGCAAAAAGTGCCAGGGGGTTGGCTTGCCAGTGCCCCGAAACGGGCGGCCAGCTTGATCTGGCACGCGTAAATAACTCCTATAAAAATGCCTTCGGACTTCTCCATGCTCAACCTGTGCAACGCCCCCCTGCGCCATTCGTTCAGCGCAGCCGTGCCACTTTGGCTCGGTTTCAGCCTTGCGGCCTTTGCCGCAGAAAACCCGTCGGTCCTGCACATGGACTCGACCCTGGTCAGCGCACCGCGCGCCGGTGAGTCGCTCAAGGATGTCACCAGCACCGTGCAGGTGATCGACAGTGATCAGATCGAGCGCTCCTCGGCACGCAACCTCACCGATTTGCTGGCCGAGAACGCCGTGGGCTTTTTCAGTGAATGGACGCCGGGCCAGACCTCGATCAACATCCGTGGCGGCAACACCGATGGCCAAGGCCGCGATTACCGCAGCCAGGTCACGGTACTGGTCAACGGCCGCCGCGCAGGTACGGCGAATATTTCCAAGCTGTCCCCGGCGCAAGTGGCGCGCATTGAAGTGATTCGCGGCCCGGCCTCGGTCATTTACGGCAGCCAGGCGATTGGCGGGGTGATCAATATCATCACCCGCAATGGCCGCAACACCCAAGGCGGTGGCGCAACGTTGCAGGGTGGGTCCTGGGGGCTGGCTCAGGGCAGCGTGTACCAAAGCGGCAGTTCGGGCCCGCTGGATTACTACCTCGGCCTGGACAACGGTCGGCGCAATGACTACCACAGCGCCGACGGCACCCAGAAAAACACCTCGTGGAAACGCCGCGGCGGCCTGTTGGCATTGGGCTACGAGCTGTCAGAAGACCAGCGCCTCGATCTGACCGTGCGTTCAGACGGCATCTATGACGCTGGCTTTCGCGGTTCGCAGTGGAACTATGGCAACTACGACAATCGCTACAACCAGTCGGTAGAGCTCGACTGGGTCGCCAAACCCACCGAGTGGCTGAACTGGTCTTCGCAGGCTTATGCCTTCCGTGACATTGACGATCTGCACTGGGGTTCGCCGGTGCTGGGCAATGGCAGTCCTGGGTTCAGCAAGGACCACATCGAGCGTCGTCTTGAGGCTTACGGTATCAAGCTGACGCCGCAGTTTTTACTGACGCCAAGCACTGATCTGTTGGTGGGCCTGGACCTGGAAAAGAGCAAGCTGCGCAACGATCGCTTCCGTATTGCCGTCAACGGTTCTACCAGCAGTCAGGTGGCGCCTTATGACATCAACTCCGATGACCTGAGCGCGGCGTTGTACGCCGAAGTCGTGCAGCGGATGATGGACGACCACCTGACCCTGCGCGCGGGTGCGCGCTACAGCTATGGCCAGTCGAGCACGGTCAAGACCGACTACATGCCGCTGCTGGACGAGAAAACCCGAGACTTCGACAAAGTCACCTACAGCCTCGGCGCCGCCTACGAGGCCATGCCGGGGGTCAAGCTGCGGGCTGGCGTATCGACCGGGTTCCGGGCGCCGCTGGCAGGCGAGCTAGCAGCAGACTTCACCACCATCAGTGGCACACAGACGCTGGGCAACGCCAACCTCAAGCCCGAAACCAGTCTGCAATTCGAAACGGGTGTAACCCTGACCAATGCCAACCAGTTCTTTGACCTGGCGCTATTCCAGAACCGCATTCAGGACCGCATCACCACGCAGCCGGTGACCAAGAGCATCAGCCAGTACGTCAATGGCGACGGCGACGCGGTGATCCGTGGCCTTGAAGCGCAATGGCAATATGATCTGGCCAGCGCCCTGGCCCTCGGTGACGAACGCATCCTGCGGCTCAACACCAATGCGGTGTGGAACTTCGACATGGACGACAAAGGCGCTGCGTCCACATTGACCGGCCCGTACCGCGACAAGATCCAGCGCATGTATCAATACCAGGCCAGCCTGGCGCTGACCTATGGCCGCGAACGTGACTGGGATCTCGGGGTCAATGGCATTTTGCGCGGCCCGGTGTACTACCGCACCGAAGAAAAACTGCTCAACCCGGACACCAACTACGTGTACCGCAAAGCACCATTCTGGGTCTTTAACCTGCGTGGCAATTACCACCTGAGCGAGCAATTGAGCCTGTTTGGCGGGGTCAATAACGTGTTCGATATCGAGCGCAGCACGCTGTTTATCGCCACCGGCAACGATTCGCCCTTGGCCGACCCTCGGGCCTCCAACGGCGGTTTGGGCAACAGTAATCCGGGGCGTGAGCTGTACCTCGGCGCGCATTACCGGTTCTAAGCCGCATGCGCTGGCTTGTGCTGTTGTGTCTGCTGGTGAGCCTTGCATCCAGGGCCGATGACGGCTTCCCCAGGACTGTGGTCGATGCCTTGGGTCGTGAAGTCACACTGACGCACCCGCCCAAACGGATCGTCGCCATCTTCGCTAGTAACGTCGAGATGCTGGCGGCGATCGGCGCCGGGGACGCCATTGTCGGCGTCGAAGCGTTTACCCGTTACCCCGCCGACATTGCCGAACGGGCCAAGGTTGGCGGGCGTCTGGGGTTTTCTGTGGAGGCCATCGCCCGCCTGCAAGCTGATCTCGTGGTCATGACCCCGGCCCGGCAAGCGGCAACCCTGGTTGAGCCGCTGCAACGCATCGGCATACCGGCGCTGGTGCTCAACCACCGCGATCTGGAGGCCGTGCTGGCCAATATCCGCCTGCTGGGCCAGGCCACCGGCCATGAGTTGGGCGCCGAGCAACTGATTGAACGCATGCAGGCGCGACTAGATGCCGTGCAAGCCCGCTTGGCCGGGCAGCCTGCAGTGCCGGTGTATCTGGAGACCGGCAGCAATGATCGCGGCCACTACCTGACCTTGCGCGGGCACAATTACACCAGCGATATTTTGCGTCTGGCAGGCGGTACAAACCCGTTTGTTGACAGCCGTCTGAGCCAGGTGGGCGGTGAGTCGGTGTTTCAGGCCAACCCAACGCGTATTATCGTCGCGGGCAGCCCGCAACACGCAGCCAGCCTGGCTCAACGACCTGGGTGGCAAAGCATTCCGGCCGTCGCAGCAGGCCGTGTCGACAGCATCCCCAGTGCCTTGTTGCTGATACCCGGCCCGCGAGTGGTCGAAGGTGTCGAGCAGTTAGCCGCGCTGCTGCACCCTGAACTGTTCCCGCCCCTTGCCGAGACCCCGCCATGAGCGCCGCCAACAGACGCTATCGCCTGCTGTGCCTGACCCCCTTGCCAGCGATTTTTATCGGCCTGTGGCTTGGCGCCGAACTGGCGCACTGGAGTGACTGGTGGGCGCTGTGGCGAGGCGATGAAACGCCGTTCGCGCAACTGCTGATGACCTGGCGCCTGCCCAGGGTACTGGCGGCCTTTTGCGTGGGCGCTTGCCTGGGTTTGGCCGGGGTGATCTTTCAGGGGGTGTTCCGTAATCCGCTGGCCGAGCCGTACTTGCTGGGCAGCGCGCCGGGTGCGGCGGTCGGCGCAGCCATCGCGTTACTGGTGCCCTTGCCCTTGGCGATGTCGTTGAGTTTGCCGCTGCTGGCCTTCGCCGGTGCCTGGGGCGCGACGTTATTGGTGCTGCTGATCACTCGCCTGACCCGCATCAACGACACCAGCGGCTTGCTGCTGGCCGGGATTGCCGTGGCGGCGCTGCTCGGGGCTTTGCGCAGCCTGCTGTTGCTCGCTTTGTCCGATGAAACGGTGAATTTGCAGGTGGTGTTGAGCTGGACGCTGGGCGGGATTCACACCCCGGACTTCCCTGCACTGGGTTTGTTGGCCTTGCTGACCGGGCTGGCCTTGTTCTGCGCACAGCGCCTGGCCCACGGCCTGGACCTGCTGGGTCTGGGCGATCATGTGGCCTACAGCATGGGCTTGCGCCCGCAGCGTTTTATCAATGTGTCGCTGTTACTGGCCGCAGCCATTACCGCATTGGCGGTGTCCTGGGGCGGGCTGGTGGGTTTTGTCGGGCTGGTGGCTCCCCATGCGGTGCGCTGGCTGATTGGCCCCACCCACAAACGCCTGATAGTCGCCAGCGCGCTCACCAGCGGCGCCTTGCTGGCGTTGCTCGACGGCTTGGCGCGCAGTGTCTTGCCGCCTGCCGAAATCCCCTTGGGGTTGTTGACCGCCTTGTTGGGTGCACCGTTTTTTCTGCTGCTGTTGACTCGTGCGAGGCCCGCAGCATGAAGGTGAACCCGGTTTTACAGGCGCATGGCTTGAGCGTGCACCACGCTGGCAAAGCCGTGCTGCACGATTTTGATCTCGACTTAATGCCCGGCGAACTATTGGTACTGGTGGGGCCCAATGGTTCGGGCAAAAGCAGCGCCTTGCGGGCGCTGGCCGGCGTGCAGGCGCTGAGTGCCGGGCACGTGCAGTTGCAGCAGCGGGCGTTTCAGCACTGGCCCGCGCCACAGCGTGCGCAAACGTTGGCGTATCTGCCGCAAGACTTTCGCAGCCAATGGGATTTGCAGGTCCAGGAACTGCTTGATTTGGGTGCCCGGCGCAATGCCGCCCGTGTCGGGCAGCCGGTGTCGGCGCAATTGATTGAGTCGCTGGATATCGGCCACTTGCTGCAACGGCGACTGTCGCAGTTGTCGGGCGGCGAGCGTGCCCGGGCTGGCATAGGCTGGGCGCTGGCGGCGGATTCGCCGATTTTGCTCGCCGATGAGCCGACCGCGGCGCTGGACATAACCCATCAGCTCAACCTGCTGAGCTATCTGCGCAGCCGCTTGGCGCACTGCGCGCAATTGCTGGTGCTGCACGATCTGGGACTGGCCATGCGCTTTGCCGACCGTATTGCGGTGTTGGCTGACGGGCGTTTACTGGGGCACGGCAGCCCGCAGGTGGTGCGGGAAACGGGCTGGCTGGAGCAGGCCTTCGGCCTGGAGTTCGCCTGGCATGGCAGCGCCCACGGGTTGTACCCGATTCCGCTGGGATGAGCCTTCCTGTACGGCAGTTCAATCTGTAGGAGCGAGCTTGCCTCGCGATCTTTTAAAAGATCAAAAGATCGCGAGACAAGCTCGCTCCTACAGCATGTCGCTGATCAGATTGAACACGGTCTGTTTGACCGCGCTGTTCAGGTCTACCCAGGCCAGGCCGGTGGTAGCTCTGTAGTCGTCCAATTCCAGGGACCGGGAGACCACGTTGGCGGGCAATGCGCGGCCTGCGTTGGCCGGGAGCAAACCTATGCCCAGCCCGGCTGAAACCAGCGCCAGCATGGTGGTGAATTCGCCCAGCTCGGAACCGATCTGCAGTTGCACACCCTGATTGCGCAGGGCTTGCATCAGTTCGTCGTAGAACCCCGGTGCATAGCGCCTGGAGAGAATAAACACCGGGACGTTGGCCAACGCTATCGCCGGAATGCTGGCACAAGCTGCCAGCGGATGATCACTCGGCAACGCGACCACGAAGGCCTCTTGCAGCACCACACGGGTATGGATGCCAGCAATCACCGCCGGTAAACGCATCAGCCCGAAATCAAGCTGGCCATTGTGTAAGGCGCTGGCCTGATCCGGGCCGGGCATGTCCTTGAGTTCCAGTTCGATACGTGGAAAACGCGCATGCAAGGTGCGGATCAGAGTCGGCAAGAGCTCCGGCAGTACCGATGAGACAAAACCAAAGCGCACCCGGCCAATCTCCCCTCGCCCGCTGGCTCTGGCCACATCACTGGCGTGGGCGGCTTGCTGCAGGGTGGCTCGCGCTTCGGGCAAGAAGATCGCGCCCACCTCGGTGAGCATCACCGAATGCCGATTGCGTTCGAACAGGCGCACGCCCAGCTCTTCTTCAAGCACCTTGATCTGCATGCTCAAGGCCGGTTGCACGATGGACAAACGGTGTGCGGCCCGCCCGAAATGCAGCTCTTCCGCCAGGGTAACAAAGGATCGCAGGTGCTTGATTTCCACTTTCAAACTCCAAACAGAAGGCACGCTAACACGTGGTTATCAGCGTTTTTGATCACGAGATCATCAATGACGATTGGACGCACTGCAAGGCCTGGGGTGAACTGGCTAAAACAAGATCATCTCTGTCACCCATAAAGCCTGCATCGGCAGAGATAACACACAGGTGGAATACAGCATGTCATTCAATTTCAGCAGCTTTCGACTGGATGGCCGTCGCGCCTTGATCACCGGCTCTGGCAAAGGCATTGGCCTTGAGCTGGCACGCGGTCTGGGGGCTGCGGGCGCTACGGTGGTCATCAATGATCGCAATATCGAAAAAGCCCGCGCTGTTTCCAGCCAGTTACGCGATGAGGGGCTCAAGGCCGAGTTCGCGGTGTTTGATGTGACCCAACGCGAGCAACTACTCGATGCGATCAACACCTTTGAAGCCGAGACCGGGGCCATTGATATTTTGGTCAACAACGCGGGCATTCAGCGCCGTGCACCGCTGGAAACCTACGACGCCAACGATTGGCACGATCTGATGCGGGTCAATCTGGACGGAGTGTTCTATGTCTCGCAAGCGGTTGCGAGGCACATGATTGGCCGTGGGCGCGGCAAGATCATCAATATTTGCTCGGTACAAAGCGAGCTGGCACGCCCGACCATTGCGCCTTATGCAGCCTCCAAGGGCGCAGTGAAAATGCTCACCAAGGGCATGTGCGCCGAATGGGCACGCCACGGCATTCAGGCCAATGGCCTGGCGCCGGGGTACTTTGCCACCGAGATGAACCGCGCACTGGTGGACAACCAGGAGTTCTCAGAATGGCTGTGCAAACGCACACCGGCCGGGCGCTGGGGCCGTGTCGAAGAACTGTGCGGCGCTGCCGTGTTCCTGGCCTCCCCGGCTTCGGATTTCGTTAACGGTCAAACGCTGTTTGTCGATGGAGGCCTGACCAGCGTCGTTTAAACCTGCATCTAAAAAAACAATAACAGGGGGAACCCCATGAGCACTCTCAAAGAACCCGCACTGCCGCTGACAGGTAGCCGTGAGCAAACGGTCAAGGCCAAAGGTTTTGCGCCCAAACGCTGGCTGTACCTGATCCCGATCATTTTCATCACTTACAGCCTCGCCTATCTGGACCGGGCCAACTACGGCTTTGCCAGTGCTGCCGGGATCGAGCATGACCTGGGCATTACCAAAGGCATGTCCTCGCTGATCGGCGCGCTGTTTTTTCTCGGGTACTTTTTCTTCCAGGTGCCAGGGGCGATTTACGCGCAGAAGTACAGCGTACGCAAACTGGTGTTCTGGAGCCTGATTCTGTGGGGCTTTTGTGCCATGGCCACGGGGCTGGTGACCAACATCCCGATGCTGATGTTCATTCGGGTGTCGCTGGGCATCGTCGAAGCGGCCGTGATGCCCGCCATGCTGATTTTTATCAGCAACTGGTTCACCCGCAAGGAGCGCTCACGAGCCAACACTTTTCTGGTGCTGGGCAACCCGGTGACGGTGCTGTGGATGTCGGTGGTGTCGGGCTACCTGATTCAGGCCTGGGGCTGGCGTGAAATGTTTGTCATTGAAGGCGCCCCGGCCGTGCTGTGGGCTTTCGTCTGGTGGCGCATGGCGCGTGACAAGCCCGAGCAGGTCAACTGGCTGACGCAACAGGAAAAAGCCCAACTGGCCGCCACCCTGGCCGATGAACAGAAAGGCATGCCTCAAGTACGCAATTACCGCCAGGCCTTCACCAGCCCGGTGGTGATTCAGTTGTGCTGTGTTCACGCGCTGTGGAGCATCGGCGTGTACGGTTTCATCATGTGGCTGCCAAGCATCATCAAACAGGCAGCCGCAGCTGACATCGTCACCGTCGGCTGGTTGAGCGCAGTGCCCTACGTGGCCGCTGTGGCCGCCATGTTGGCGGTGTCCTGGGCCTCGGACAAATCCCAGCAACGCAAACACTTCGTCTGGCCGTTGCTGGCACTCGGTGCGCTGGCGTTCCTCGGTTCTTATCTGCTGGGCTCTGAGCATTTCTGGCTGTCGTTCGTGCTGTTGACGTTGGCCGGTGCCGCGCTGTACGCACCTTACGGGCCCTTTTTTGCGCTGATCCCGGAGATCCTTCCGGCCAACGTATTCGGCGGTGCCATTGGCCTGATCAATGCGTGCGGGGCCTTGGGCGCCTTTGTTGGCTCATGGATCGTCGGCTACCTGATTGGCCTGACCGGTAACCCCGGCGCGGCTTATATCTTCATGTTCGCCGGGGTGCTGTCGTCAGCAATCTTGATGGCGTGGGTCAAAGTGCGTCGCTGATCGCCAGCACGCGCAGCATTAATTGCGAATTGTTCTCACACGAGTGACAGGCAGGGATCGAATGTTATAAGGTAACGCAACTTACAACATTCACCTGCCTGTGATCTCTTCAATGCCAAACGCAATTCAAGCCCCGCCTTCAGGCCAACGCCTGCTCTCCATCGACGCCCTTCGGGGGTTGGTGATCATCTTCATGCTGCTGGACCACGTGCGCGAGACGTTCTTTTTGCATCGCCAGGTGGCCGACCCTATGAACATTGATGTGACTGACCCCGCCTTGTTTTTTAGCAGGACCCTGGCCCACTTGTGCGCCCCGGTTTTTGTCTTGCTGACCGGTTTGTCGGCGTTTCTGTACGGTGAAAAATATCAGGGCACCCGCGACGTCTCGGCTTTTCTGTTCAAGCGCGGGCTATTTCTGGTGGTGCTGGAATTCACCCTGGTGAACTTCGCCTGGACCTTCCAGTTCCCGCCAAGCGTGATTTACATGCAGGTCATTTGGGCCATCGGCGTGAGCATGATTGCCCTGGCCGCGCTGGTCTGGTTGCCTCGCCCGCTGCTTTTTGTGCTCGCCGTGGTGATCATTGCCGGGCATAACCTGCTGGACAACGTGCACTTTGCCGCAGGTTCTGCGATGCATGTGCCTTGGGCGATTTTGCATGATCGCGGCTGGATCGAGTTTTCGGACAACTTGCGTTTGCGCACATCGTATCCGGTGCTTCCATGGATCGGGGTTATCGCGCTGGGCTACTGCCTGGGGCCGTGGTTCGCACGCTCTGCCTCAGCAGCCTTGCGCCAGCGTTTTCTGCTGCTTGCGGGCACTGGCGCGCTGCTTGGCTTTGTCGCCCTGCGTTTGCTCAATGGTTATGGCGAGGCGCAATGGGTGGGCTACAGCAACGTAACGCAAACCCTGATGAGCTTTTTCAACATCACCAAATACCCGCCTTCGCTGCTGTTTCTCACCTTGACCCTGGGCGTGGGCCTGCTGCTGTTGCTCGGCTTTGAACGCGCCGGCCAGCAACGCTGGATCCGCACCCTGGCGGTGTTTGGCGCCGCGCCGATGTTCTTCTACCTGCTGCACCTGTACGTGCTCAAAGTGCTGTACCTGATCTGCGTCGGCCTGTTTGGTTTAAATCAGGGCGATTACTTCGGTTTCGACGGCATCGGCGCCGTGTGGCTGACGGCTATTTTGCTGGCCGCGGCGTTGTATCTGCCGGTGCGCTGGTTTGCCGGGCTCAAGGCCCGTCGCCGAGATGTTTCATGGCTGAAATACTTCTAATGCGGACGGCGCGGCGTGTTGCTCTAACATGCCGCGCATCCCGCGTTTGGGACCCAGACTCTATGGATAACCAGATATGCGTATTTCATCCCTGACCGTGCTGTTGACCACTGCCCTGCTTGCCCCTGCTGCCATGGCCGAGACCCATGAAGTCAAAATGCTCACCCGCAGCCCGACCGCCGGCATGGTCTACGACCCGGATTACCTGCAGATTGCGCCCGGTGATACGGTCAAGTTCGTGGCGGCGCAAAGCGGCCATAACGCAGCGACCTTGCCGGCCATTTGGCCAGAAGGCGTTCCGACTTTTGTGGGCAAGATTGATCAGGAAATCGAACAGACCTTCACGGAGCCAGGCCTCTATGGCATTCAGTGCACGCCGCATCTGGCCATGGGCATGGTGATGCTGATTCAAGTGGGCGAACCACCAGCCGAGGCGCCAGTTTTACCTGCTTCACTGCCCAAGCGCGCGCTCGACCGCATGAATGCCGCCCTCGCCCGACAGGCCGCGCCATGACCACCATACGCTCCCGCTCAGCCATTTTGCTGGCCCTCGCCAGCCCCGCAAGCATGGCCGATTCGGCCCAGTCCCAGGCCAATGGCTTTATCGAAGACAGCACCTGGGCGGTGCTTAATCGCAGTGTCTACGACCGCCGCGACTACCAGCACGGCAGCAGCAACAGCAGCGCACGTAATGCCTACAAAACCAGGTCTGAACGCAACGATTACGCCGAGGAATGGGCGTACGGCCTGATGGGCACGTTGCAGTCAGGTTTCACCCAGGGGCTGATCGGTGTCGGCGTCGATGCCCACGCCTACCTCGGGGTCAAACTGGACAGTGGCGGTGGTCGTGCGGGCAAGGCCCGGTTGCTGGGGCTGGATAACGAGGGCTACCCCAAGGACGACTACGCCCGGGGCGGCGCCGCGATCAAGCTGCGCATGTCGAACACTGTGCTGTCGTACGGCGAGCAGCGGGTCAAGACACCGGTATTCAGCTCATCCGACAGCCGCCTGCTGCCCGAAACCGCCACCGGGCTGTTTGTCACCAGTAACGAGTTCAATGCCCTGAAAATGGTCGGCGGGCACTTCACCGGCAGTACCGATCGCAACGCCAGCAGCCATAACCAGGAGTTTGTGGTGAACTACTCCAACGGCCGCAAAGGCGACGCGTTCGACCTTGCGGGCGTGGTCTATACCCCCAGCAAACAGCTAAGCACCAGCCTTTATACGTCTCGCTATGAAAACACCTGGAACCAGCAGTACCTGGGCGCCCTGTTCAACCAGCCGCTTGATGAAAAGCGCTCGCTGGCATTCAACTTCAACCTCTATCGCACCACCGATGAAGGCAAGGCGCTGTCGGGCACCATCAACAACACCACCTGGAGCTTGATGAGCACCTATGCCCAAGGCCCGCACAGTTTCAGCCTCGGATACCAGAAGGTGCATGGCGACACGCCGTTCGACTACGTGACCCGTGGCGCGATATTTATCAGCAATGCCGTGCAATTATCTGACTTCAATGCGCCGAACGAACAATCGTGGCAAGCCCGCTACGATCTGGACATGTCGCCCTGGAACCTGCCGGGTTTGATGTTCAGTGCCGCCTATGTGCGCGGTAGCCAGATCAACGGCACGCAGGTTGATCCCAAAGGCGGCTATGCCTATTTGGGGTATGGCAAAGGTGGCAAACACTGGGAACGTGATCTGGAAGCGCGCTATGTGGTGCAAAGTGGCGCGGCCAAAGGCACTACCCTGTCGCTGCGCTATAACGTGCATCGCGGCAATGCGGCGCAGGCAGAGCTGGACGCTGACCAGTTGCGGGTAGCGGTGGAATACCCGCTGACGGGGAGGTTTTAAGCAGAATCTGTAGGAGCGAGCTTGCCTCGCGATCTGTTGATTTAAAAGATCGCGAGGCAAGCTCGCTCCTACGGTCTGGTGGGGGGATTAGTGCGCGGTACCGTGATCGTGCATGTCCATTTCCATGTGCATCGTGTTCAGCGCACGTGCCTGGGCTTTGACTTCGATCGACTCTTTGGTGCCTTTGGCATCTTCGACAATCAAGGTCAGCGGCACGTGATCACCGTCTTTGATCTGACCTGTCAGGTCCATCAGCATCACGTGATAACCCTCGGGCTCCATGTTGACGGTCTTGCCGGCTGGCAATGCCACGAAAGGAACGGCCTGCATGCTCATGACGTCGTTTTTCATGGTCGACTCATGAATCTCAACGGTCTTGGCCACCGGGGATTTGACCTCAACCAGCTTGCTGTCGCTGCTCGCGGTGATGTGCATAAAGGCACCGGACGAAGGCTGGCCAGGAACAGTCGCGCGCACCCAGGCGTCATCGACAACGGTCTGCGCAGAAACGTTAAGGCTCAAGCCGAGCAACGACAGCAACATCAAGCGATTTACAGTTTTCATAAGACGGGCTCTTTCAAAGGAAGCGGAGATCAGCAGACCGACATCACCGTCAGCAGGTCTTCGGTGCACTGCTTGGCCGTCAGTGAAGGCGACAAGCCCAAACGCAGTACGCCACGCGTATCAAACACGAAGCTGGTGGCCGTGTGCGACAGGGTGTACGACGATCCGGTCGGGATCTTTTCGTAGAACACCTTGAACTCTTTGGCCGTGGCAGCGGTTTCTTCGAGGGTGCCAGACAACGCAATAAAGCTTGGGTCGAAGGCTTTGACATAGGCATCGAGCATTGCCGGCTTATCGCGTTCCGGGTCCAGGGTGATGAACACCACCTGCAAACGATCGCCGTCCGGGCCCATCATTTTCTTGATTTGTGCAGCGCGGGCCAATGCGGTCGGGCACACGGCCGGGCATTGGGTAAAACCGAAGAAAATCATCGGCATCATTCCGCGAAAGCTGCCGAGCATCATCTCGTTGCCTTCAGCGTCGCGAAGCTTGAACTTGCGGCCCAGAATCTCGTTGCTGAGGTCTTTGCCGTATTTGTACGACAAACCGCTGCCGGGGTCACAACCGGCCAGCAAGCCGAGACTGAGCAAGCCAAGACCGGCAACGACATGGCGGCGAGTCAGTAATGCATTCATGTCAGGTTCCTTTAAGCGGTCTGGCCCGAAAGCCTGACCTTTGCCCTGCGCAGTCAGCACAGGTGTGCGCATGACTCGACCAATGGACCCGCCATTAGCAGCAGCGCACGATTGCTGTGGGGTAAACGCGTTTCATGGGCGCTGAATCTACCACTGTCACGCACCTGTCGCACGGCAGGCACGCCCCGTTGTGGTGCGCATATAAGCCCAACGCCAGCAAATCCGGGCAACGTGGAGGCGGTGCGACAAATCGACTCAGGCAGGCAGCGCACCCCCTGATTGTCATAAGCCCCGCAGTGGCGATCAGGTTAACTCCGGTAAAGGTGCGTGAAGTTTCGCTTTTTGATGCAAGAGAGAATCTATATCATTTGCCTTTAAGTTTGCACGGACGCCGACACTTCTCTCACTCTGCGCGGAATTCTGATGCCGACCACCCTCGCCCCGTTTCGTTTGACTTCACTGGCAGCCACCTTGCTTGGCCTGCTGGGTACCTCGCTGTGCAGCGTGGCTGCTGCCGATCAGGCCCCGGCCTCCGTACTGACCCTGGACAGCACGGCCATTTCAGCCGATGAGTTACCCAAGAACGCCCTGCCGACCGTATTCAGCGGCGGCCAGGTCGCACGGGGTGGTGAACTGGGCGTGCTGGGCAATCAAGACATGATGGATGTGCCGTTCACGATGTCGAGTTACACCGAGCAACTGATCGAAGACCAGCAAGCAGAAAACATCGGCGACGTGCTGCTAAACGACTCGTCGGTGCGCCAGTCCTTTGGCTACGGCAACGCGGCGCAGATTTTTGTGATTCGGGGCTTGCCTCTGAACAGTGACGATATATCTTACAACGGCTTGTACGGCGTATTACCGCGCCAGGTGATCAGCACTGACAGCCTTGAGCGGGTTGAAGTGTTCAAGGGCCCCAATGCCTTTATTAATGGCGTGACCCCGACCGGCTCAGGCGTCGGCGGTGGCATCAACTTGCAGCCAAAGCGTGCGCAGGACACCCCGACCCGGCGCTTTAGCACCGATATCTCCAGCAGCGGCCGCGTGGGTGAGCATCTCGATCTAGGCCAGCGCTTTGGCGATAACAATGAGTTTGGCGTGCGCATGAACATCGCCCAGCGCGAAGGCGATACTGCCATCGACGATGAAAACCAGCGCACCAAGCTGTTCGCCCTGGGGCTAGATTACCGGGGTGATCGCTTGCGGCTGTCGACCGATTTTGGCTATCAAAAGCAGCGCATCAATGGCAATCGCAACACGGTGTATATCCCCGCCACATTGACCGGCATCCCCCACGCCCCGGATGCCGACACCAATTACAGCCAGAAGTGGACCTTCACCGAGCTGGAAGACACCTACGGCATGGCCCGTGGCGAATATGACCTCAACGATCACTGGACCCTGTATGCCGCCGCTGGGGCTAAGCACACCCACGAAGTAGGCAACTACTCCACCCCGACCCTGCGCAGTACCGCAGGCGCGACCACCGCTTCAAGCATGTTTGTCGCTCATGATGAAGACAACCGCAGCGCCATGGCAGGACTGCGCGGCACGTTGCAAACCGGCCCGGTGAGCCACCAAATCAACCTCGGGGTGACGGGTATCTGGACAGAGCAACGCTCGGCATATGAGTTGAGTGGCAGTTTCGCCAACGACTTGTACCATCCAATCGACGTGGCCAAGCCGACGGTTTACCCATACGTGGGCGGCGATATCAACGACCCGGGCATCGTCGGCAAGACCATCAACCGCAGCATGGCGATTTCCGACACCCTGGGCTTTATGGACGACCGTATTCTGCTCACCTACGGTCTGCGTCGGCAAAATCTGAAAGTCGACGGCTGGAGCTACGCCGGCGCGCGCACGGCCACCTATGACGAGTCCATCACCACGCCGGTCTACGGCATCGTGCTTAAACCATGGGAACACGTGTCGCTGTACGCCAACCGCATCGAAGGTCTGGCCAAGGGCCCGACTGCTCCGGCAACCGCTGGCGGTGCTGAAGTGACAAACCGCGGGCAGGCCTTTGCGCCTGCACGCTCCAAGCAGGTTGAAGCCGGGATCAAGTACGACAAAGGCACCTTTGGCGCGAGCTTTGGGGTGTATCGCATAGAGCAGCCCAGCGACGGCTATGTCGACGCGCAAAACACCTACGTGCGCCAAGGCACCCAGCGCAATCGCGGGGTTGAGCTGAACATCTATGGCGAGCCGCTGGACGGCTTGCGTTTGCTGGCCGGTGCGACCGTGATGGACACCGAACTCAGTGGCACCAAAAACGGCGCCAACAATGGCAATCGCGCGATCGGCGTGCCGAACTTCCAGTACAACCTGGGTGCCGACTGGGATGTACCGGGGCTTGAGGGCGTCGCGTTGAATGGGCGCATGCTGCGCACTGGCGGCCAATACGTCGATGCAGCCAACACCCAGAGCATCCCGGCCTGGAACCGCTTTGACCTGGGCGCACGTTACAGCTTCGAGGTTGAGCAACGTGCCGTGACGCTGCGGGCCAACCTGGAAAACGTCGCCAACACCCGCTACTGGGCGTCGGCCAATGGTGGCTACCTGAGCCAGGGCGAACCGCGCTCACTGAAGGTCTCGGCTACGGTCGACTTTTAAACCTGCCCGACTCGTGTGGGAGCGGGCTTGCTCGCGATGCAGACAACACGGTGTGCCTGACACACCTTGTCGATTCATTCGCGGGCAAGCCCGGCTCCCACAGGTTTTACAGCGCCCGGCAAGCCTGCACTTTTTTCACATTGAGTTCACCTCCCCTCCACCCACAGCCCTCTAACGTGCCTTTAAACACACACGGCGCGATGCAGATTCAGCTCAGCGTAAGGTTGAGATCGCTAACATCAGCGATTGAAAGTAGCCGTCTAGTGATCCCCTATCTCCTCAGGCCAACCCTGAATGACCGTTATCCAACGCTGGACCTCAGAACACCGGGCGCTGCTGCTGTTGCTGGGCGTGTCTGCCTTGATGCTTTTGCTCGGCCTGGGTTCGCGCGAGCTCTGGGGCCCGGAAACCCGTTGGGCCAACATTGCCCTGCAAATGCTGCAAAGCGGTGATTACCTGGACCCGTACCTCAAAGGCTCGGCCTATTACGACAAACCGCTGCCCTCCTACTGGCTGATCACCGCGACGGCCGGGGTGTTCGGTGACTTGAATCACTGGTCATTACGCCTGCCATCGGTCATCGCCGCCGGGTTGAGTGTGTGGCTGGTGTACCTGATCGGCAAACAACTGTTCAGCCAGACCGCAGGCCTGATCGCCGGCTGGATGCTGATCAGCACGTTTTACTTTGTGTTCTGGGGGCGCGTCGCCACGGCCGACATATTGACCGTGTGCGGCTTGCTCGCCGCCGTGTGGTGGTATTGGCGGGGCCCTGATGACACCCGATTTAGCCGCTACTGCGTGTTCTTTTTGTTGCTAGCCATGAGCTCATTGCTCAAAGGGCTGATCGGCTTTGTGTTGCCGGGGCTGATCTTGCTGCCCCATGTACTGAGCGAACAGCGCTGGAAGCGACATGTGAACGTGCGTTTGTGTGCGGCCCTGGCCATCGCGCTGGCGGTGTACCTCATACCCTTTGCCCTTTCGCACCTCTATGGCGCTGCCAACTACGGGCAAAGCGGGTTGGGCCTGGTGCTGCGTGAGAACGTGGTGCGCTTCTTCCAGCCTTTCGACAACCTGGGGCCGATTTACACCTACCTGCTCTACTTGCCGGTCTACACCCTGCCCTGGGCGCCGGTCTGGATCATTGCTCTGTGGGTTGCGCTGCGCAACTGGCGGCATATTGAGCCAAACGCCCGCTGGCTGGTCTGGGGTCTGACCCTGTTGTTTGTGTTCTTTACCGCCAGTGGCAGTCGCCGCAGCTATTACGTACTGCCGCTGGTGCCCTTCGCGCAACTGCTCGGCGCCTGGTGGGTTGCCCGACGCCTGCAACAACGCAAAAAAACATTGGGCCGAGGCTGGAGAATAGCCTTCGGGATAAGTTGCGGCTTGCTGTTGCTGGTACTGGGGGTGTTTTACCCGTGGTCCAACGGTGGCGGCGGCGTGATGCAATTTGGTCAGGACGTTAAAGCCCAAGCCAGCGCCCAAGCGCCGTGGGACGACTGGCGCATGGTGATGATTGAAGTCGACAACAAACTGCCGCTGTATGTGCAGAACGACAATCAGCCGTTTTACTTTGTCAGCGAAGACCAGGACTACCCGCGCCAGGGTGACAGCGCCGCCCTGATGGCCTGGCTGGATAAAACCAGTGGCCATCACTTTGATCCAGAACGCACCTTGATATTCGCCCAGCACCGCAGCGGCGACCCGTTACCGCTGGGCTATTTGAGCGTGGATCACCAGGTGGTCAGCAGCCAGGTCGATAACGGCGACCGCCTGCTGCACCGCCGCCAGACTGAGAGCGTGGCGTATATTCCCGCCGTTGGCGGGAGCTTGTAGTTAGAAGCTGCAAGCGGCAAGTTTTAAGCGGTTGGCTTGTGGCTTGTGGCTTGCGGCTTATCGCTTGCGGCTGGATTCAAAGAATCCTGTACAACAGGCGTTCGATTCGTACCCGGCTGACGCGGCGCAGGAACTTGGCCACGGCGGGTGGGTAGTCTGTCAGGGTTTCGAGATTTTTGAAGTGATCGATGCGCTGGGTGTGGGCGAAGATCGCTTCCAGTTCCTTGCGCCGGGGTTCGAGCAATTCGCGACGCGGGTCGTCGATCAGCAGGCCGTTTTCCAGGTCCAGGCGGAACGCTCGCGGGTTGAGGTTGTTGCCGGTCAGCAAGGTGTAGCGGTCATCAACCCACATGCCTTTTAGGTGATAGGTGTTGTCACCGTCACGCCACAGGTGCAGGTTGAGCAAGCCGCTGTCGATCTGGCGCTGATGGCTTTTGGCAAAACGACGCAGGCTCAGTTCGTACAGGTAGGGCAATGCTGCGATCACCCTGAACGGTTCACTCGGCGGGATATAGAAGTCGTTGGCGGTCTTGTCACCGACCACGATGTCGATCTTCACCCCACGCTCCAGCGCACGGTTGATCTCGCGGGTGACGGGCAGCGGCAAGTTGAAATACGGCGTGCAAATGGTCAATTGCTGCTGACTGCTGGCAATCAACTCGCACACCACCCGGTTCAGCGGGTTGTTTTTGCCAACGCCCAGCAGCGGGCTGACGGACAGGCCAAAGTGCCCGACCGTGCCGTGTGTGGTGTCGTAACTGGCTTTTTTCAGGTGGCTGCGCAAGTTGCCAATGGCGCTGCGCAGGCTGCGCGTGGTCGGCAATGACGGCAGATCCAGGCGGTGCACGGCCTTGGCTTCAATCAGGTCATGCTGAACAAAGTGCTGCATGGAATCCGCCAGCGCCTTGTTGTGCAGCACGTGGTAACGGTCGTAGCGGTACTTGTCCAGCTTGTGCAAATACACGTTGTTCAGGCTGGCGCCGCTGTAGATCACGCAGTCGTCGACAATAAAGCCCTTGAGGTGTAGCACCCCGAACAGTTCACGGGTTTGCACCGGCACGCCGTAAATCGGCACCTCGCTGTCGTGAGCCGCCGTTTGCGCCTGATACCAGGCCGCGTTGCCGGGCTGCTTGCCCGCGCCAATCAGCCCGCGTTGTGCCCGCAACCAGTCAACCACCACCGCAATTTCAAGTTCCGGACGTGCCGCTTTGGCTGCGTGCAAGGCGTCGAGAATTTCCTGGCCGGCTTCGTCCTGTTGCAGGTACAAGGCCACCAGCGTGATCCGATGACGAGCACCCGCGATATGCGCCAGCAGGCTGCGACGGAACTCGGCAGCGCTGGGCAAAATGCTGAACGCATCGGCAGACAATGGAAAACTGCGCAGTTTGGGCAACAAGGAACGTTTGAAGAGCGACGGCATAGGGCTCGCAAGGGTCGAATGCAAAAGACCGCACAGCTTACACGATTCTTGGCAACTGCATTAACTGTAGGAGCGAGCTTGCCTCGCGATCTTTTTAAAGATCAAAAGATCGCGAGGCAAGCTCGCTCCTACAGAGGGGCCGGTAGCGGTTACAGGGAGCGCAACATCAACAAACGGGCGATGTCGCGGGCGCGGTCGGTGAGCAATTGCGCGGCCTGGGCACAGGCGTCTTCAAGGCTCATCGGGCCGCTGGTCAAGGCGAAGGCGGCGTGTATGCCATGGGCGTACAGGGCCTGATAGCCCTCGCCCAACGTACCGGCCAAAACCACCACCGGCACGCCGTGGGCCTGGGCGATACGGGCAACACCAAACGGGGTTTTGCCACGCAGGGTCTGCGCATCAAAGCGCCCTTCCCCGGTGATCACCAGGTCTGCGCCCTTGACCGCTTCGGACAAACCAACCAACTCGGCGACCACCTCGACCCCGGCACGAAATTGCGCGCCAAAGAAGGCTTTGGCGGCAAAACCAAGCCCGCCCGCAGCACCCGAACCCGGCTCATCACGCACATCCTTGGGCAAGACCTTGGCGCAATGATCGGCAAAGTGCCCGAGGGCTTGATCCAGCAGGCGCACTTGCTCAGGCGAGGCACCCTTTTGCGGTCCAAAAATGGCGGACGCGCCATGCTCGCCGCACAGCGGGTTGTTGACGTCTGCCGCGATTTCAAAACGCACGTCATTCAAACGCGGGTCCAGACCGGTCAGGTCAATGCGTGCCACGTTTGCCAAGGCCAGGCCACCATGGGCCAGAGGTTGGTCCTGGGCATCGAACAAACCCAGACCCAACGCTTGCAGGGCACCGGCACCGGCGTCGTTGGTGGCGCTGCCGCCGATGGCCAGGATGATGCGCTGGGCTCCGGCATCCAGCGCGGCCTTGATCAACTCGCCGGTCCCGAATGTACTGCTGATGCAGGCGTCGCGCTCATTGCGGGCGACCAACTGCAAGCCGCTGGCCTCGGCCATTTCAATAATTGCGGTGCGGCTGTCCGGCAGCCAGCCCCAGTTGGCCTCGACTGCAGCCCCCAAAGGCCCTTGCACGCGATTACGGCGCAGTTGCCCGTTACCGGCGGCGACAATCGCATCCACCGTCCCTTCGCCACCATCGGCCATGGGGCACGTGATCAACTGCGCATCCGGCAGCACATCGCTGAATCCGGCAGCAATGGCATCGGCGACTTTTTCAGCGCTCAGGCTGTCTTTGAACGAGTCGGGGGCAATCACGATTTTCATGGGGCGAATCTCCAGTTCTTATGCCTTCCATGCTGCCAGTAATCAGCTGCAAACACGCCGGTCTGGTGCACAAGCAATCACAGGGTTTGTTGTTCATTTTTACAACCGCAGCCGTGCAGGCTAGCTGTGTGGCAGCAATTGCACCCCCAGGTACAGCGCCAGCATGCCGTTGAGGCTTAACGGATCAACCCCGCTCAACTCGGCAATACGCTCCATGCGGTAGCGCAGGCTGTTGCGGTGTATGCCCAGCGCATCGGCACATGGCTGGCTCTGGCCGTCGTGTTCGCACCAACTGCGCAGGGTTGAGATCAGTTGGCCGTTACTGTCTTTGGCCACCACTTTGTGCAGCGGCCCTAACAGTTCTTCGAGAGCATCGTCGTTGCGATGGCGCCACAACATCACCGGCAAGCGATAACGGTTAAGCGTCAAAACCCGGGTCTGTGGCAACACATCCCGACCATAAGCCAGCAAGTCACCGACCCGTCGATAACAGCGGCGCAAGCCCTTCAAGCCATCGGCCTGACCGCCTGCGGCAACGCGCAAGACTTTCCAGCCCAGGCCATCAAGGCGTTCAAGCAAGCGCAGGTCGTCAAGCGCGGTGGTCGAGGGCCGACACCACAACAACGAACCGGTGGCCGGGGTGACACACCAGCTGTCCGGGTAGCGAGCCTGCAACCAGGCACTCAAGGCTTCGGCGCTTTGCCCCGCGCCCAACTCAAACAAGAACGGAATGCGTGATAACTGCGGCTTAAGCCCCAACTGTTGGGCTTCATCAATCAACCGGGGCGAGTCGCCCGCATCACTGAGCAATAAAGCCACCAGGTCATCGCAACGCTGCCGCCGCCATTGTTGCTCTGCCTGCTGGTGACGCTGGCCCACCAGCATTTCAGCGGTCATGCGCACCAACTCGGCATAGGTGCGCAATAACTCGGGCTCGCCGGTCAGCCCGAGCACGCCAATCAGGCGCTGGTCGAGCAATAACGGCAGGTTGATACCCGGCTGCACGCCCTTGAGGTGCTTGGCCGTTTGCGTGTCAATCTCGACTACCCGTCCGTTGGCCAGGACCAGTTGTGCACCTTCGTGCCGTGTATTAATACGCTCTGGCTCGCCGCTGCCTAGAATCAGGCCCTGGCTGTCCATCACGTTTACGTTGTACGGCAAAATGGCCATCGCTCGATCAACGATGTCCTGCGCCAGATCATGATCCAGTTCAAACATGGGGTGACATTCCTTGGAAACATTTGTTCATGGGCACAGGCGGCCGGCCAAAAGGCTGTGCATTGGCACAAAGACAGCAACGCCGAGGTGACCGAGACTCATGCAGCGATCAACGTTAACCTCGGATCGTGAAAAAACATAATAAAGAGAGACAAAAGATGTCACAGAGCGCCAACACGACGCTGATCAGCGATGACGACAAAAACGCCATCTACAAGCGCATCACCCTGCGTTTGATCCCCTTTATCTTCATCTGCTACCTGTTCAACTACCTCGACCGGGTCAACGTTGGATTTGCCAAGCTGCAGATGCTCGACGCACTCAAGTTCAGCGAAACCGTATACGGCCTGGGCGCCGGTATTTTCTTTATCGGCTATGTGCTGTGCGGCGTACCGAGCAACCTGGCGCTGACCCGCTTCGGTCCACGGCGCTGGATTGCGGTGATGATGATCACCTGGGGCGTGCTTTCGACCTGCCTGATGTTCGTCACCACGCCGACCCAGTTCTACGGCCTGCGCCTGCTCACCGGCGCCGCCGAAGCGGGCTTCTTCCCCGGCGTGGTGCTGTACCTCTCGCAGTGGTTCCCGACCTTCCGCCGTGGTCGCATCATGGCGTTGTTCATGTCGGCCATTCCGGTGTCCGGCTTGCTCGGCGGGCCTTTTTCCGGATGGATTCTCAGCCATTTCGCGGCAGGCCAGGGCGGCCTGGCAGGCTGGCAGTGGATGTTCCTGCTGCAAGGGATTCCGACCGTGCTGCTCGGTGGCCTGGCGATTTTCCTGTTGAGCGACAGCTTCGCCAATGCCAAATGGCTGAGCGCCCACGAGCGCGCAGTACTGGAAGCCGACCATCAACTGGACGCCGCCAACCGGCCTTCCACGGCAACTGATTCGCTGCTTGCGGTGTTCAAGAACCCGGCCATCTGGGCGTTTGGCTTGATTTACTTCTGCATTCAGAGTGGCGTGTACGCGATCAACTTCTGGCTGCCGTCGATCATCAAAAACCTGGGCTTCAATGACGCTCTGGTGATTGGCTGGATCAGCGCGATCCCCTACTTGCTGGCGGCAGTGTTCATGCTGTTGGTGGGGCGTTCTGCCGACCTGCGCAAAGAGCGGCGCTGGCACTTGGTGGTGCCGATGCTGATGGGCGCAATCGGGCTGATCATTGCGGTCAACTTCGCGACCCAGCCGGCCATTGCGATTTTGGGTCTGACCATCGCGACTATGGGCGCCCTGACCGGCCTGCCGATGTTCTGGCCGGTGCCGACCGCCCTGCTCAGTGCTGGTGCGGCAGCGGGTGGCCTGGCCTTGATTAACTCGATGGGGCAGATGGCGGGCTTCTTGAGCCCTTACCTGGTCGGGTTTGTCAAAGACGCGACCGGTTCCACCGACGTGGCCTTGTACATGCTGGCTGCCGTGATTGTCGGTGGCAGCCTGCTGGCCTTGCGCATGACCCGGGGCATGACCAACGCTTGATGTTCATACCGTTGCCTCGCGATCTTTTTGATTTTTAAGATCAAAAGATCGCGAGGCAAGCTCGCTCCTACCGGTTAGAACTCGATATCCAGCAGTTCAACCACGTTGAACTGCTCGTCTACCAGGCAACCGACGCGCCATTTGTAGAAGGTCAGACACGGATGTGAGGTACCAAAGCTGATGATGTCGCCAATGGTCAGCTCAATGCCAGGGGCAACAGTCATAAAGGCATGCTGGTCCATCACGGCGGTCACCCGGCATTCGCTAACGTCGTCGCCCTGCGCAGGCACTACGCCTTCGCGGTAACGTTTTAGCGGCATCGGCAAGCCCGCATCGTAGGCCACATCACGTTTGCCCAAGGCAACAACGGCAAAGCCCGGCTCGGGCAGCGATTGCACGTGGGCCCAGACTTCCAACGCCGGGCGCAAACCTTCGTGCAGGTCGCTGCGCCGATCCAGCACGCAGCATTGCGCCTCTTTGTAAATGCCGTGATCGTGAACCACGTAGCTGCCAGGGCGCAGCACGCTGAGGAATCGCACGCTGGCAGACTCGGCGGCGAACGCTTCGGCAATCAAGTCATACCAGGCAGATCCCGACGCCGTGATGATCGGTTTATCGAGGGCAAAGGCGCCGTCTTTTTGCAGATGCAGGGCCAAACGCACCAGTGACGCTGCGAAAGCACGAATCTCGCTGATCGCTGCGTCACCCCGAATCACCCCTTCGTAGCCTTCGATGCCCGTCAACGCCAGCGCTGGCTGGGCGTTGATCGCCGCCGCCAGAGCCAGCACTTGCTCCTCTGTGCGACACCCGCAACGCCCGCCGACCACGCCATACTCGATCATTACATTGAGACGCTGGCCGCGCCCGGCAAAGAACGCGCCCAATGCTGCGACGTTGTCCGGATGATCCACCATGCAGTAGAACTCGAACGCCGGGTCCGTTTGCAGTTCGGCTATCAGTGCCATGTTCGGCTGACCCACCAACTGGTTGGCCATCAGCACGCGGCGCACGCCGGCGGCATAGGCCGCACGGGTTTGCACCGCAGTGCCCAAGGTCATGCCCCAGGCGCCCTGCTCCAGCTGGCGGCGAAACAAGGCCGGGGCCATGCTGGTTTTGCCGTGCGGGGCCAGCACTGCGCCGCTGCGGGTCACGAAGTCCTGCATCCAGCGAATGTTGTGTTCCAGCGCCGCACGGTGGATCACCAGTGCAGGCAAGCTGACGTCACGCACCAGATTGTCGGCACGTTTGCCAGCGCCCTTGGGCACCAGCGCTGTGTTGAGTGGCATCGGTATACCTCGTGTGTCAGACCTTGGCTTTGTAGGCGATGCAGTCGATCTCGACCTTGCAATCGACCATCATCATGGCCTGAACGCAGGCGCGGGCCGGGGCATGTTCGCTTTTGAAATACGACGCAAAGACCTTGTTGAAGCTCCAGAAATCACGCGGGTCTTGCAGCCAGACTCCGGCACGCACCACATCTTCCAGGCCGTAACCGGCTTCTTCAAGAATCGCGATGAGGTTTTGCATGGTCTTGTGGGTTTGCTCAACAATCCCGCCGTTGATGATTTCACCGTTTTCCATGGCCACCTGACCCGACACGTGCAGCCAGCCATCGGCCTCGACAGCGCGGGCGAATGGCAAGGGTTGACCACCGGCGCCCACAGCTCCAGTACCGTAACGTTTGATGCTCATATAAGCAGGTTCGGTTAGTGAACAGGCTGGCAGTGTGTCACACGCCACGCCATCAGCCCAATTGCCACCAACCGGGCAGCAGTTGTTGCACCTTGGGTTCGGCAAAGCGGTCATCGATCAAGAACAGCGTGCCTTGGTCGCTTTGGGTACGGATCACGCGCCCGGCGGCCTGCACCACTTTTTGCAGGCCAGGATAGAGGTACGTGTAGTCATACCCCGCGCCAAACAGCCCGGCCATGCGCTGCTTGATTTGCTCATTGACCGGGTTCAATTGCGCCAGCCCAAGGGTGGCGACAAATGCACCGATCAGCCGCGTCCCCGGCAAGTCGATGCCCTCGCCAAACGCACCGCCCAGCACGGCGAAGCCAACACCTTGGCTGGCCAGGGTGAATTGATCAAGAAAGCCTTGGCGCGCGGCTTCGTCCATGCGTCGTGATTGCAACCACTGCGGCACCTGCGGATGGCGTTCGGCGAGCAACTCTGCAACCTGTTGCAGGTAGTCAAAACTGCTGAAAAACGCCAAATAGTTGCCGGGGCGTTGCGCGAACTGGGCCGCAATCAATTCGACGATAGGCGCCAGGGACGCTTCGCGGTGCACATAGCGGGTCGAGATCTCGCTGACCACCTGCACTTTCAGTTGCTGTGCACTGAACGGCGATTCGACATCGATCCAGACCGTATCGGCAGGCACCCCCAGCAGGTTGGCGTAGTAAGGGCGCGGGCTCAGGGTGGCAGAAAACAAAACGTTACTTTGCGCGCTGGCCAGCCGCGGACCGATGAATCCCGCCGGGACAATGTTGCGCAGGTTGAGCTGTGAGACACGTCGCCGGCCAGCATCGCGCACGCTGACGTCGAACAAAAAGTGCTGGTCAAACAGCTCTGCGACCCGATTGAACTGCAAGGCTTCGAAATAGAAGGCTTGCAGGTTGCCGGTCAGCCCTTGCGGATGATCGTTGAGGTAGTCACCGATTGCCGTTATACAGCCCGACAACGCGCTGAGCCATTTAGCCGGCAGTTGCGGATGCACTTGATAAGGCCCGTTTTGTTCCTTGTGCAGCGCATTCCATTCACGATTGAGGCGCTTGAACGGCTTGTCGAGCGGCGCCGGGGCGTTTTGCCGAACGCTGTTGAGGGTGTGTTGATCGAGGCTGGCGCTGTACATCTGGCGCGCCCGCTCCACCAGGTTATGGGCTTCGTCGACCAGCGTCGCGACCCGCCATTGATTGGCTTGGGCCAGGCCGTAGAGCAAGGCCGTAAAGTCGAAATAGTAGTTGTAATCGGCTATTACCAGATCAGCCCAGCGGGCCATTTCCTGGCTCAGGTAGTACGGGCAGACCTGATGGTCCAGGGCGACGCTACGTAATGTTTGCTGGTCCAGCGGTGTCTGGGCAACGGCCGCCTGACGCGCAGCGGGCAGGCGATCAAAAAAACCCCTGGCCAACGGACAGGAATCGCCATTACAGGCGTTTTCAGGGTATTCACAGGCCTTGTCCCGCGCCACCAGTTCCAGCACGCGAAACGGGCTCTGCGAACCTGCCGGGTACAGCACTTGTGCGGCATCCAGCGCCAATTTGCGGCCGGGCGTCTTGGCGGTCAGGAACATCAGTGTGTCGAGTTGTTGCTTGGGCATGGCCTTGATCAAGGGGAACAAGGTGCCTATGGTTTTGCCGATGCCGGTGGGTGCCTGGGCCATCAGGCAACGACCGCCGCTGGCGGTTTTATATACGGCCTCGGCCAGGCTGCGTTGCCCGGAACGAAATTGCGCATGGGGGAAGGCCAACTGCTGCGCCGCCTCATCACGAGCCTGACGGTGGCGCATCTCCTGCTCGGCCCAGTTAAGGAACAGCGAGCATTGCTGATTAAAGAACTGCTCAAGGTCGGCAGCCTTCCAGGTTTCTTCGACGCGTGTTTCTTTCTCGCTAACGATATCGAAGTACACCAGCGCCAGATTCACCTGGGGCAGATGCAGGCTTTGACACAGCAGCCAGCCATACATCCGGGCCTGAGCCCAGTGCAATTGCCGATGGTTAGCGGGGATCGAGGCAAAGTCGCCACGGAAGGTTTTTACCTCTTCGAGCACATTACCTTGCGGGTCATAACCGTCGGCACGGCCGCGCACGGTCAAGCTCTGGTACTGGCCTTCAAGGCTCACCTCGGTTTGATACCCGGCACTGCGCCGTGAAGCCACCGTACGATGCCCGGCAATACCCTGTTGGGCCGTGGGCGACGGGGTAAAGCGCAAGTCAAGGTCGCCGACCTTGGCCGTGAACTCGCACAAGGCGCGCACTGCCACGCGATAACTCAAGGGCTCAGGTCCTGCCATTGCACGTAACACACCGTGACCGGCATCTGATGTTGCTCACACAGCGCGAGCCAGCGCAGTTGGTTGTCTTGCAGGCGGTCACCGGGGCCTTTGACTTCGATCATGCGGTAGGCCTTTTGCGCGGGCCAGAACTGAATCAGGTCAGGCATGCCGGCACGATTGGTTTTGATGTCTTGCAACAAACGCTTGAACCAGACTTTCAAGTGTTCAGGAGGTAAGCACAGCAAGGCATCGTCCAGCAGGCTTTCGCTCACATACTCCCAGGCCACAAAAGGTGACTGCACGCCGAATTTGGCGGCGTAGGTGGCGCGTATGGTGTGTTGGTATTGCAGGCTGTCCAACTGCGCCAGACAGGCGTCGAACACATCTGCACGCCGCGAAAAGAAATCTTGATCGAGCAAATCGGCCGGGCCGCTTTGATAAGGATGAAAAAACGCCCCCGGCAGCGGTGCGAAAATCGCTGGCCAGCACAACAAGCCGAACAGACCGTTGATCAAGGTATTTTCGACGTAGTAAACCGGTGCTTCAGGCGCTTGCAGGTGCTTAACCACTTTGAACTCAACCGACAGGGGTTCATCGCGATCAAGGCTCAGGTCCAGGCGTTCGATCGGCTGCGCCTTGGGTCGTTCCAGCGCAGCCAGGCCCAGCTTGCGGCGCAAACGGGGCAGCATGCGCAGCAATTGTTGTTGCTCAGCGTCGGTAAAAGGCGCATCCGCACTGGGCTCGGTCAACGCCATGGCCTGTTCAAACTCACCCAGCAGCTCAAGCACCCGAACCATGCGCAAACGCGCCTCGGGGTGTTGGCTGTCACGGTAGACCCGTAAAGCCTGAGCCAACTCCCCTGCCCGCTCGTGGAACTGGCCGATTTGAAACAACAAACGCGCCCGACGGCGTTGCAGCCAGCGGTTGTCAGTCTGGTAGTCGAGCACCCTGCCCTGTATGTCCTGCACATCGCCGCCCGCTTCAAACGCCTCACGGCAGGCGTAGAGATGCAGGTAGCCGTCAATATCAGCCCGGCAGCGCAAGGCGCGTGATTCCGGGCTGAACGCCACGGTTTCGTAGTTAAACAGCCCCAGGTCAGCCAGTACCAGGTCCGGCCAGCCTTGGCTCAGGTTGCCAAAGAACATCAGTCGCAAACGATCGCTCAAGTCCCGGTAATTGAGGGTGTAGAGCTGTTCATCCAGTGCGGGATGCCATTTATTGAAACTTTGTTGATGAGGGAAATCGGCTGCAAGATCCTCCAGCCACGCGGTCTTTTTACCCTTGGGCTGGGTGATGTGCGCACTGAAACAGCCAAGAATCTCGGGCTTGGTCAAGACCTCAAACACCTCGGCCAGTACCAAGGGCGCCTGATCATTCGCCCAGCCGCCCTCCACCAAAGGCCGCGCAGCAGAGCGGATATCACCTATTTCTGCATAACTGAGCTTGCTCGCGCGAAAATGCGCGCCTTTGCGCATCACCATACGCACCCACAGTGCTTGTGAGGGCGTTGGCAACTGGCCAAAACCGGCGATAAATTGCTGTTCTTCAGGGCTCAGGACATCCTCATACCGGGCTGCAACCCAGGCGAGTACATGCTGAAAGTTTTTGAGGTAGTAAAACGGGTCTTGTAGGGGATCAGAAATCACAGGCACAACAAACCACTGGCTTTGGTTACTGGTTATGCATACAGATAGCAGTTCGCCTACCCGCCTGGCAAACCCTATTGGATGAGCGGCCGGGAAGTTCCCGTGTGGTAGCCGCTGACCCGGGACCAGGCAGCGGCTTCAGATTTACGGTTGAACCTCAGAGCTGCTTGTCTGGGTCATGCATCCACAGTGCGGCAATCAAGGACTTACCGGCTGAGAAGTCTGTTTTTGACATACCGAACAGCACACGAAGTGAGGACACGGGTAGCCCGCTGACTGATTCAAGCCACATCACATCAGCTTCTGACGCGGCATTTTCCTCCATCAGGGTCTGTCGCAAGTCATTACGTACATGGAGTTTTTCGGGATGACGTTGTTGTAAAAACACTTCGAGGCCGCTTGCCTGATCCACAAACGGTGAATACAGAGCGCAGATCAGATGTTCATCGGTCATGCCATGAAGTTCGGCCAGATAGTGAGTAATGGTTTGTCGTAGCCTTTCAATGCGCTTTGGCGTATTAAAACTGCTGCCCAACTTTTTAATCACCTGACCTTTATAGCGTTCGTTAGTTTGATTGTCGGCGCTGGCCTTGCGCAAAAAATCTTGCACTCCAACATGGTATTCATCCCCGCAGTGACAGACACCGCGAATAGCCTGTATGTGCGCAGACAATAAAACAACAGCAGCCTGGGGTTCTTCAATATCCAGAACCTTTATATTCCATGAGCCTTCTACAAACATCAGAACTTGCGAATGCAGCATATCGACTTCATAAGAAAGACAATCAAACACGTTGATAATATTAATTTCGCTGTCTGCGCTGTGTGCACCCAACAGATTCAACGGCACAGGAAGGCGCAACCAGTGTTTAAAGTCATCATCCAGCTTTGAACATAATTTAACTGCACTTTCAAAGCCTTGGGCATACAGAGCATTAGCCGCATGCCCCTGTTTAAGGGCTACTTGCCGTATCCATTGAGTGTATTCACCCAGGTGTTCAGGTGGGCGGCGATCAATTAACGCATCAACGTGCCCACCCCATTCGCAGGCGCGCCGGTAAAGCTTGGCACGCGACAGCAGATCGGCATAAAAAAACGTCGCTCGGGGCGCAGCTTCCGAGAGATGCCCTGCCATCAGTATTTGTGTGCGATCCATGACCGACGCCAAGCGCTCAAAGGCTACCGGTATGTGTTTGTCCAACCGCCTGACTTGCGTCTCATCCACCAGCAACAGTTCCACTGTGGGATCGTCATACACAAACAACTCATTGCATTGTGTCTGTATTCGCGCCATGACATTGGTCGTGACACGAGGCTGACGCAATACGGCAATACGCAAAGTAAATGTTTCGGGGGTACGACCGGCAATACTCAGTTGGGCTGCACGTAAAAAAGCCAAGGTGTAAGCGCATTCTTTGCCGCCTTCATGGACCACCATGACCCGATAACTTCCAATCCGTTCCAGCCCTCCTGCGGCGACTAATATGCGTTGAACCAACAGTTGCAACGCAATGCGTTCGGGACGACTAAAAAACCCCAGCAGCCGGTGTAGAACTTGTTGATAAACAAAATGCATGGCTTGTTCATGAAAGTTGCTCATGGGCTATTCCTCCAGTTCGACCGCTGTATTATCGACAGCCCTCAGCGCCAAGCACACCGTTACCTAATGGGTTCACCTCATAACAGATGCGACCCACATATGCATAGGAATTCACCTACACATAAAACACACACAAAAGAATATTTTTCCAGTTTGGAAAAATCTAAACGAATTGATCCGCGATCATTAAAAACTGCCAGCATCACTATTCAATAAACAAAAGCAGGCCCATGTTTATTCATGCGCAACAAAAATGCCCTTGAACTCAAGGTTCAAGGGCAGGCTGTTTGCAACTGCAGTCAGTCTGTGGGTTTAAAAATTACCCCAACTCCAGTGCCACACGTCCGCGGCATGGGCAATCGTCCATGTAGCGATGGGCTTCAACGAACTTATCGAAGGGGAACACTTTTACGTCCAGAGGTAGCAACACCCTGTCGGCGGTTAACTGGTTGATTTCACGCAGGGCGCGCTGGATGGCCTCAACGTCCTGGTCAATGCCCAACTCCGGCTTGCCAGTGAAGTTACCGATACAGTGCACAAAAAACTGAATATTCTTCTGAAAACAGGCACAGGCTGGCAGACGCGTCTGGTTGCCACCTTGCAGACCGTAGAGCACCAGGCTGCCGCGAGGTGCCAGCACGTCACCCAGTACTGACATTTGCGGACCACCCAGGCCATCAAATACGGCGTCCACTCCTCGGCTGTCGGTAATCTTGTTGACCTGCATCAGCAGGTCCTGCTCCTCGGTCACGATGACGTGATCGGCACCCAGGCCCAGCAGGTATTCGCGCTCCTCACTTTCTTTGGTCGCAGCGATGACCTTCGCCCCCAACGCTTTGCCCAACTGCACAAATGAGGGACCGGCACAGTGGCTGGCATCGGTAATCAATACCGATTGACCCGGCTTGATACGCGCCAGATCGACATAAGCGAAATAGGCAATCAACAACGGGGTGTAATGGGTGCTGGCCTGCACCGGGGTCAAAATATCCGGATAACGGGTGAGCGCGGAACGCGGCATCACGATCTGCTCACCGTAAGTGGGGAACTCATTGGCGCTTTGAGCCGGGAAGCTCGCCACCTTATCGCCCACCGCCAAGTCATCAACGCCCTCACCCACGGCGGTAACAATGCCAGCCATTTCGTGGCCGATACCCGCCGGCAAACGCGCCGGGCTTGGCGCCAGGTTCTGGCGCCAGAGCACGTCATACCAACTGATACCTATCGCCTCGACACGCACCTGCACTTCGCCAGGCGCAGGCACAGCGACCGGGTGCTCTTCGCACTTGAGCACCTCTGCTGGCCCAAACTTGTGAAAACGGATCGTGCGCGACATCACAAACCTCGCCTTATTAATCGCTAATACCACGGGACTTTATCCGGGCTTTGTGCGCAAGACTAACAGACAGCATTAATAGTCGACATGCCTGACATTGATCCGGCGCGTTTTTTTAGCCGTGAAAAGCCGTGAACTGCGCCGCAAAAAACCTTGAAATTTCGGCCTATAAGCCCTGAAACACGCCTCCTCAACCCAAGAAAGGCAATCTACCGAGTGACGATTTATGAACTTTGCCAGTAAGATCCATTACCTGACTTTCCGTTGACCCTTCAGTGAATCCCGCCAGATGAACCGTAACGACTTGCGTCGCGTCGATCTGAACTTGCTGATCGTCTTCGAAACCCTGATGCATGAACGCAGTGTGACCCGTGCCGCCGAAAAGCTTTTTCTGGGGCAGCCGGCCATCAGTGCGGCCTTGTCACGCCTGCGCAATTTGTTTGACGACCCCTTGTTCGTGCGTACCGGCCGCAGCATGGAGCCCACAGCGCGGGCGATAGAGATTTTCGCGCTGCTGTCACCGGCACTCGACTCCATCTCCACCGCCGTCAGCCGTGCTTCAGAATTCGACCCGGCCACTAGCACCTCGGTGTTTCGTATTGGCTTGTCGGATGACGTTGAATTTGCCCTGCTGCCGATGCTGCTAAAGCGCTTGCGCGCTGAAGCCCCGGGCATCGTCCTCGTGGTGCGGCGAGTCAACTACATCCTCATGCCACCGCTGTTGGCGTCGGGAGAGATATCGGTAGGCGTCAGCTACACCACCGACCTGCCCGCCAATGCCAAGCGCAAAGTCTTGCGCCGCAGCCGGTCCAAACTACTGCGTGCCGACACCATGCCCGGCGCCATGAGCCTGGACGACTTCTGCGCGCGGCCCCACGCACTGGTCTCATTCGCCGGCGACTTGAGCGGCTACATCGACACCGAACTCGAAAAAACCGGACGCAAGCGCCATGTGGTACTCGCGGTGCCGCAATTCAATGGTTTAAGCACACTGCTGGCGGGCACCGACATCGTCGCCATGGTCCCCGACTACACCGCCGAAGCCCTCACCGCCGCCGGCGGCGTCCGCGCCGAAGACCCGCCGCTAGAGATAGAAAGCTTTGAACTGCACATGGCCTGGCGCGGAGCACAGGACAACGACCCGGGGGAACGGTGGTTGCGGTCGAGGATTCAAATGTTTTTTGGGGATCCAGAAAGTCTTTAAAAACAGCCAAGAAATGTCTCGTCAGGCCCCAGCTTTCCAACAAAAATCCGGCCCCCTCAAGACAGCAGCGCCACATTGTGCTCAATGCGGCTTTGGATCGTGTGCAAGGCGTCTCGAGTAATAGCCCCTGGGTAGAGATCCTCAGCGATAGCTGCAAACTGGCTCGCCACATTACAAATGCCGTCAATCACTCTACCTGCAACGTCCTGAGGCACCTCGGCTTCCTCGGCGAGCCGAAGCATTCGCGCGCGAGAAATCGACAGAGCTTCACCCAGTACGTCCATTTGGTGATACCCACCAGGTCCTTCGCAGAAGGTCACGTCATAAGCCGGCGCCAGTCGCCACTTTCCGTTTTGCGACATGAGGTAGGCGAAGTTCTTTGGATGGTCATCTCTGTTGTTGAACGCAACATTGAAGACGGCCCGCTCGAAGGCCACTGCCATTTCTCGCACGTCGTTGGTACACATCTGCGTTGCCCGCAAGAAGTTGACGTAATCCAGTACCCCAGGTGATCTGTAATCAGCTCCGGTAAAGGCAGCGAGACTCTGCATAGGTATGCGCAGCCCCTCTTGGCGGTCAAAGCGTTTGCTGGCAAACGCCGCCAACCCGTCAGGCAGGCTGAAATACTGCGTATCAGGAGTGTCGATGCCGCACTTGCGCAGGCACGCGGCGTAGACCATTTCGATAGCACATACCTCGGCATGCTCATCTCTTGCCGGGAACTTGACTAACCAGGCTTCAAAGCCCGGCGTGACAGCCGTAGTAAACCCGCCAGTTTCGGGGTCGCGATAAACGAGGGCTTTAGGCCTTGCTCCTTGAGGCGAGCCCCCCACCAGCAGCAATGTCTGCAAAAACTCGCCACCGCTACCATGGAGCACTTCCTGCACTTGGGCGGCAAGCTGTTGCAGCGGGATGTGCACGTCAGATTCCTGCCCTTCGGGGGCGACGGGATGAAATGTCATGGCCCCCATCGCATTGCTACCGATATAGGCCAGCCGTTCCAGAGCACCTATGCGCGCCGTGGTAAGCCCGCGCTGTCTGAACATGCGGTCCATCAGCAACAGCCCCCAGCCATCCGGCAGCGAGTCGTAAACAGGCCCGGGCAAGTGCAGTTGGTGGCCCGGGAAATCTCGGCGCAACTGAGCCCCCTCTAACGGCAGTGTGTAGGAGGACAGTTCCAGGCGCCTTTGCCGCGCTTCGTTGCTGTACTCGAATACAATCAGCGGGCGACCGGTCAGCGCAGTCGTGGAGACCAGCGTGCCCCATAGCCATCGTTCACCCCAGCCCTCATAGAAGACGTTCACCTGCTCAAGCATTGCTGGATTTCCTCTTTGATCGCTGACGATTGGCAGTGCTTTCGTAGCGCCGAATATCCTCAATGCTTTCCAGCTTTGGCAGGAACAGACTGTCGAGTTCCTTGGCTCGACCCAAGGCCATCGCCACCCGGACCACATTTTCGAACCCGACATTACGTCCGGCCTCAAGGTTGGACACCGTGTTAGCAGCTATACCGGCACGCCCGGCCAATTCGGTTTGTGTCATGCCCAGCGCCAGGCGCTCTGTGCGCAAGCGTTCGCAAAGGCGCTTAACGATCTCGCCGGGTTTGCTGAAGCTTAAATCCAACATAGCGTGTACCAAGTCTGTGCAATATCAGTTAATTCGCAAAACTCTCGAATTAGCACCTAATCCTATAAACGGCTTAATTCCCTGTATTTGTGAGTTAAAGCCAATTTACTGACTTTAGCCACAATTTATTGGATTTATATATCTTGAAGCCTATGCGCAGACTTGAAGCCGCCATGAGTCGTAGCGTGGATGAAGGTTTGACCCTCCCCCCAACCAAAATCTGGCGGCACCTGCCGCCAGACATTCTTCCAAGCTAGCTCAAAAATCCACCGAAGCCGAAAGCTCCACCGTCCGTGGCGCGCCCAGCCCCAGGCTGGACAGGAGTGGCGTCCCCCAATAGGCCTTGTTGGTGACGTTGGTCACGCTGCCGCGCAAGGTGATCGGGCGGCTGGCCAGGTGGGTGGTGTAGCGGGTGCCAACGTCAAAGATGGTGTAGCCAGGGATCGATTGCGAGTTGTCAGCATTGATGTATTGCTTGGACACTGAGGTTGCGTTGGCGGTGAGGGTCAGGCCGTCGATCACCGGGGTGTCCCATTCCACGCCCAGCTTGCCTTGTAATTTGGGCAAGCCGGTGGCTGTTTTGCCCTGGTTGATGCCGCCAGCAGTCTTGGTGAGTTTGGGGTCAACATGGGCCACGCCGCCCATGAGCCGCACGTCGTTCAGCGGCGCGCCGAAGAAGCCCCATTCAATCCCGCGGTTGCGTTGTTCGCCGCCAAAGGAGAAGACGTTGGTGTCCGGGTCGGTATAGCTGCTGGGGCGCTTGATTTCATAGAGGCTCAGGGTATGAGTGAAGTCGCCTAAGTCCAGCTTGAGGCCGACTTCTTTTTGCTTGGACTTGTAGGGCGCGAACACATCCCCGGCATTCGCGGCTGTCATCGGCGCGGTGGCGCCTTTGCTCAGGCCTTCTATGTAGTTGGCATACACGGAGACATTGTCGGTGAGCTTGACCAGTAATGCCGCTGCGGGTGTGGTGGCGGCTTCGTCATAGCGGCCAGTTCGTGCGCCGGTGCTCACACTGAAGGTATCGGTCAGGACTTGCTGACGACGTACCCCCAGGGTTAATTGCACCTGGTCTTCAAGCACCGATAAGGTGTCTGCCACGCCGTAACTGGTCAGGCGGGTTTCACTGTGGGCAATGTACGGAAAGCTTTTATCCGCTGCCGGGCCCCACACCGGGTTGTAGATGTTGGTGATCCAGTCTGCTCCGGGCACCTGCCTGCGGCCGTAGTCCTTCTGGGTGTCGCCGTAGTGCGTGGCGTTGATCGACCATTGGTGCTTGATCGCCGCTGTCTGGAAGTTGCCTTTCAAGCCCGCTTCGCCTGAGGTTTTCTCCAGCTCCATTTTCAGTTGGCCCATGCTGGTCTTGAAGTCGCCCGCCTCGTTAAAGACCGTGGCCAACATGGTGCCGCTGTAAACGTAGCGGGTTTCGCTGGTGCCAAACGCCGCATAAGCCATCAGATCGTCAGTCAGGTCGTACTCAGCGCGCACAATGGCGCCGTGATCCTTGGTCTGCACATAGGCCCAGTCAGGGTTGAGCAAGGTATCGGACTTGGGTGGCTTGGGCACAGCCACCCCGGAGGCCAGGTTGATACCGCGATTCTGCCCGCGAACACGGTCTTCACTCTCATACAGATCGGCCGACAGACGCGCGCGCTCGCCACGCCAGTCCAGACCGAGCGAGGTCAGTTCAGCTTTGAGCTTTTGATGATTCACAGCGCCGTCGCCATCCCGGTACACCCCGTTAAAGCGCACGCCGAACTGCTGGTCTTCGCCAAAGCGTCGCCCCACGTCTAGGTGACCGCCAAACTGCGCATCGGACATATAGGTGCCGGTAAAGCGCGTTAACGGCTCGTTGCCTGCACGCTTGGGCACCAGATTGACGGCTCCCCCGACCGAACCTCCCGGCGGCATGCCGTTGAGCAGTGCGGACGGGCCTTTGAGCACCTCGATGCGCTCGTACATTTCCGGCGAAATCCGGTAGTAAGGGGCGACGCCATACAACCCGCCGATGGTCACGTCGCTGATGTTGCTGGCAAAACCACGAATGGAGTAGTTCTCGCTGAAGGTGCCGGTCAACCCGTTGCTGAACACTGCCGGGTCCGTGGCGGCGATCACTTGGGTAATGTTTTGCGCCTGGCGGTCAGCAATGTATTTTTCGGTGTAACTGACGGTACTGAACGGCGTTTCCATAAAGTCTTTATTGCCCAGCAGGCCAACCCGGCTGCCATAGGCAACCTGCCCTCCCGCGTAGCTGGGGGGCAATTCGGAAGGCAAGTCCATTTCACCCTCCACCCTCGTTTCAGGCAGTGTCGAGACGGTTTTTTCTTCGGTGTTCAAGGTGTCGGCATAGGCTGGCAAGCCGGCCACGGCCAAGGTCATGCCCAGCAGCACGCGCTGTACGGCAGTGGCGGTGCGGCTCAAGGCAAAGTCTGCGCGAGGTTGCGCAATGCGGGTTGAAAAGTGATTTTTACGCACGCTAAGGCTCCATTCAACTGAGAAGTTGCTGGTTGTTGTTTATCTAAATAAAAAGGGTGTTTTTAATGAGAATCGTTAAATAGCCAATAAATGACTGGCCAAGACCTGGCGCGGCTTAGCGCTGATAGCCTTTTTCAACGTCCTCAATCATCAATTTCAGCGAGGTCGGACTCGCGCCGGTCACGTACCAGGCCTGGGCATCGGCAAAAATCACCTTGCCGTTCTTCCAAGCTTTGGTCTGCTGCAGCAACGGGTTGCCCATGCTTTGGGCGTCCATCACCGGGCGACGCTCCATCACCGCCGTGCGGTCCACCACATAAATGATGTCGGGGTTGGCCTGCTGAATGAATTCGCTGGAAATCGGCTGACCATGCAGACCCGCTTCGGCTGTCGCGCTAGCGGGTTTCACCCCCAAGGCATTGAAGATAAAGCCGTAGCGCGACTGCACGCCGAATGAACTGAAAGCGCCATTGTTATGAAGCACCACCAGGGCTTTTTCGGGCCTTCCTTCTGTGAGATGCCTGACCTCTTCGACTTTGGCATCCAGCTCATCAACCTTCTGGCGGGCCAGCGCCTGCTTGTCGAAAATCTGCCCCAAGGTCAGCAAGTGGTCCTTGATGACGTCGATATGCCGCGCTTCGCTGTCGCGATAGTCGACATCGAAATGGACCGTCGGGGCCATTTCACTCAGCTCTTGATAGTGATTGGCCTGCAACGAGGTGATGAGGATCAGGTCCGGCCTGGCCGCATACACCCGCTCAAGATTGGGCTGCACAATGGCGCCGACGTCCCCGACACTCGCGGCATCCTTGTAGCGGGCGAGAAAATGCGGGACAAAATCCTTAGGCATCCCCACCACCGGCACGCCGAGCTGGTCAAGAAAATCGACCTCATTCATGTCCAGGGCCACCACCCGTTGCGGGGCGTGCTCGATCACCGTTGTGCCCAATTGATGCTGCACGCTGACCGGTACGTAAGCGCCCTGCCCCGCTTGCGCGGAAGAGCTGGCCTTGGTCGGTGTTGCCGGTTTGTCGTTGCAGCCCTGCAGCGCAAAAGCTGCGGCTATCAGCAGGGCCAACGGCCACAAACGCTGGGTGTGATGCGCCATGTTCAAGGTTCTCTCTAGGGATTGAAGTAGTTGCACAGAAGCCCGCGCGGGCCCTGGCTGATGTCGAAGTCCAGCCCGTACAGTTCGCTGAGCCGGGTTTGAGTAATCACCTGCTCAACGCTCCCGGCGCAATGCACCGCACCCGCCTTCATCGCCACGATGTGATCGGAATAGCTGGCGGCAAAGTTGATGTCATGCACCACCAGAATCACCGTGCGGCCGAACTCGTCGCAGAGTCGGCGCAGCGCGCGCATGATCTGCACGGCGTGCTTGATATCGAGGTTGTTGAGCGGTTCATCGAGCAACAGGTAGTCAGTTTGCTGAGCAATCGTCATCGCCAAAAAGGCCATTTGCCGCTGCCCGCCGCTGAGCTCGTCGAGGTAGGCATGGCGCAGCGGTTGCAGAGACAGAAAATCGATTGCCTCGCCGATCAGCCGCCAATCTTCGGCAGTCAACGCTCCACGGCTGAACGGAAAGCGCCCAAACGCGACCAACTCCTCCACCGTCAAGCGCAAGTTGAAGTCTGGCGACTGGCGCAACGTCGCCACCCGCTTGGCGTATTCGTTGATCGGCAAGCCCGTGACCGGGCGGCCTTCGAGGCGCACTTCACCACGCCCCGGCGCCATCAGCCGCGCGATCATCATCAGCAACGTGGTCTTGCCAGCGCCGTTTGGGCCGATCAGCGAGGTCAGCCCGCCTCTTGGGAAACACGCATTAACGTTGTTCAGTACGGTCTTGGCGCCATAGGCCTTATGAATGTCATGGACAGTAATCATGGGGCTCCTCGGGTACGCACCATCAACACCAAGAAGTACCCGCCGCACACCAGATTGACGAGGATGCCGACAGTGGTCTTGTAGTTGAAAACATGCTCGACCAAGAGTTGGGCGGCGATAAACATACCGACCGCAATCGCGCTGCCCAGCGCCAGGGTGACCCGGTGCCTGAAGGTGCGGGCCAGGGCATACGTGATGTTTGCGACAAATACGCCCATAAAGGCTGTGGGCCCGAGCAAGCTGGTGGAAATCGCCACCAGCGCCGCAATCAAGCCCAGGTGAAGGCGCACGTTGCGCCGGTAATCAACCCCTAGCGAAATGGCCTGATCGCGCCCAAGGGCGAGTACATCGAGGGTGGGTAAGGCCTTCAGGCCCATCAGGCAAACCGCCGCCACCAGCGCCCCGCAAAACAGCAACTGCGCAGGCTGTGCCCGATTAAAAGAAGCCTGGCTAAAGCCCTGCAACACAGAGAACTCACCGGGGCTGACCTTGAGCTGGACGAACTGGGTAAAAGTACTGATCACCATGGTCAGTACCAGGCCGACCAACAGCAGGAAATACACGTTGTTCTTGCCGTCCCGGAACAACCCGCGATGGATGCACCACGAATAGGCAAGCATCAGCAGTACGGACAGCAAAAAGTTACCGGAAACACCCAGCAGAACCGCGCTGTACGTCCCGAGAAACAACACCAGCAAGGCCTGCAAGAGCAGATACACCGCCTCGTAGCCCATTATTGCGGGGGTCAATATGCGGTTGCCGGTCAGGGTCTGGAAGGTGATCGACGACCAGGCAATCGCCACCCCGCCGATCACCATGGCTGCGAGCCGGGCGAGCCGCTTGGGGATCACATAGTCAAAATCCAGGCCCGAGCGCAGGAACACAAACACCAGCGCCAACACAACGACCACGCCCCACACGGCATATCGGGGCAGCACGCGGTTCATCGGTGCCTCCAGATGATCAGCGCGAGGAACAACACCCCGCCTACGCTGCCCGCAGTCAGTCCGATGGGCACTTCGAAGGGGTAAATAATCAGGCGCCCAAGAATGTCGCAGACCAACAGCAAGCACGCGCCACCCAGTGCCACGATGGGCAGCGTGCGCGCCAGGTTGTCGCCATAACGCAGCGCGACCAGATTGGGGATGACAAGGCCGACAAAGGGGATCGCGCCGACCGTAATCACCGTGGCAGACACGGTGACTGCCACCAGCAGCAACCCCAGCACCACGGTTGCCGGGTAGTTGAGCCCCAGGCTGGTGGCCATGCCTTCGCCCATGCCCACCACGGTGAAACGGTGGGCATACAGGTAGGTCAGAGCAACAATCGGCAGGATCAAATAGATGATTTCGTAGCTGCCCTGCACCACCCGGGAAAAGTCCCCCAGTAGCCAGCCCTGCATGCTTTGCATGATGTTATTGCGATAGGCATAAAACTCGGCAAAGGCGCTCAGTACGCCGCCGTACATCAGGCCGATAACCGGGACCAATACCGTGCTTTTGAACTGGATGCGGCGGATCAGCAAGACAAAGATCAGGCCGGCAGCGAAACAGAACACCAAGGCGAACAGCATTCGTGCAGGCGCCCCGGCAGCGGGCGCCAGCGCCAATGACACGAGGATGCCGAGCTTGGCCGCATCCAGCCCGCCCGTGGTGCCCGGCTCGACGAATTTGTTACGCACAATATGTTGAAGAATCACCCCGCAGACCGCCAGGCCAACCCCGGTTAGCACCAATGCGGCAAGCCGCGGCAGGCGGCTGGCCGTGATCGTCAGCCAGGCATCGCCCGACGCAGAGAACAGCTGCGACCACTGCAACTGCCGCGCCCCGACCAACAGCGACGTCAGGCAGAGCAAGGCAAACAGCACAGTCCATCGTGCACGCATCAGGCTTGCTCGCCGTTCGTGGGCACAGCGATACGCCAGCCCTTGGCCGCCCGGCGCTGCTCCAAAAACTGCGCATAACGGCCGTTGCTGGCGCGCAATGCTGCCGGGGAGCCTTGCTCAACCAATTGGCCCTTATCGAGCACCAGAATCTGATCCGCCATGGCCACCGTGGACAGTTGGTGTGCGATCACCACCAGCGTGTGCCGACCGCGCAGCCTGGCGAGTGTCTGGGCGATCACCTGTTGGTTCTCGGCATCCAGGGCAGCAGTGGCTTCATCGACCAGCAGAATGGGGGCGTTTTTGATCAGCGCCCGGGCAATCGCGATGCGTTGACGCTCACCGCCGGACAATTGCGCACCACCCTCACCCACCGGCGTATCGATGCCCTGAGGCAAACGCTCGATCAGTTCGCTGACCCCGGCCTGCTGCGCCGCATCGAGAATTTCGGCCAGGTTGGCGGCAGGTCTGCCGATACGGATGTTGTCGGCAATGCTGCCCTGAAACAGATAAGTGTCCTGAAAAATCTGACTGATCTGGCTGGCCAGTTGCGCGCTGGACATCTGCCGCACGTCCACCCCGCCAATCAGTACGCTGCCCTGGCGGGCATCGAAAAACCGCGCGAGCAAACGCACCAGCGTGGTCTTGCCGGAGCCGGAAGCACCAATCAGTGCCGTCATGCTGCCCGGCGCAATGCGCAGGCTGACGCCGTGCAACACTTCCGGCTGATCGGGTGCATAACGCATGCTGACCCCGCGCAACTCGATCGAAGCATCTGCCGGGGTCTGTGGCTGCTCGGGTTCAGGCAATGGCGCAACGGCAAAAATGCTTTGCACTTGCTCAAGCTGACCGTAGGCACCACGCACAGTTTCGGCGTAGCTGGCCACGTCGAGTAGCGGGTCGATGTAGCGGCTGGCCAATACCAGCGCGACCACAACAGCAATCACCGAGCCGGTGTCCTGGGCAATGCCCACTTGAGCGTTGAGCCAGCCCACAGCCGCTATCAGCAATAGCGCAAAGATGGCCTGCACCACCCAGGCGTTGAGCACCACCGAGAGCGTGGACTGCAAGATCAGGCGCATGCCGGAGCGGCGCTGCCGGTCGATGGCGTGCTCCAGCAACTGCGTCCCGCCGCCTTCGCCGTTAAAGGCGCGCAGCACCGACTGTGCCTGGGCGAACTCAACCATGCGCTGGCTGGCATCGGCAAAGTGCTGCTGGTAACCCCGGCCGGAGTGTCGCCCCAGCCGTCCTGTTAACCGCAGCGCGAGCACCAGCAGCGGCAGCCCCAGCAGTGCGATCAGGCCCAACGGCCAGTGCAGCGCAAACAGCGCCGCGACCATCACCAGCGGCGTGACGGCGCCAGTGATGAGCGGCGTAAAGACATGCGCCGGTAATTGCGCAACCGCCATCACGCCGTGGGTAATCACATGCCCGAGGCGACTGGTATTTTGCGCGGTGAACCAGCCCAGCGGCAGGCTCGCGACATGATCACCGATACGTTGCCGGGCGCCCTGCAAGATCGCCACACCCACCGCCACGCCTGCCTTGTCTACCTGGCGTCGCCAGGCCCAGCACACCACCACGCCCGCCAGCGTCAGGCCCAGCCATAACCCGGCGCCCCGCACATCGTTGGCCAATAAATGCTGTAACACGGGGACCAGGGTGATAAGGCTCAGCCCGCAGAGCAGGCCATAGGCTACGGCCATGCACAGGTAGCGTCGCAAGACGGGCGCGTCATCGCCCAATAATTGAGCAAAGGGTTTTAGCATGACGGCACCGCCTGTTGTTCTGAGTCCGTGTAACCACCCTGCGCCCACAAGCGCGCATAGAGCCCCTTGCATGCCAGCAGTTGCTGGTGCGAGCCCTGTTCATGCACCGTGCCGTTGTCGAGCACGATGATCTGGTCGGCATGCATCACCGTATCGAGGCGATGGGCGATCACCAGCAGCGTGCGGCCTGCGGCAAAACGTGACAGCGCTTCCTGGATCGCCACTTCGCTTTCGGCGTCGGCGGCGGCCGTGGCTTCGTCGAGCACCAAAACGGGCGGATCAAGCAACACGGCGCGGGCTATGCTCAGGCGTTGCTGTTCGCCGCCGGAGAGCTGTGCGTCTTCGCCGATCACGGCGTCATAGCCGCGTGGCAACGCGAGGATTCGTTCGTGGATATTCGCGGTTCGCGCTGCCTCCTCGACCTCTTGCCGGGTGGCCGAAGGCCTGCCCAGGGCAATGTTGTCGCGCACGCTGGCGTGGATCAGGCGCACCTCCTGCAAGACAAAACCGATGTGCCGGTACAGGCTGGAGGACTCAATGTGGCGAATGTCCACACCACCCAGCGTGATGCGCCCCTCGGTGGGGTCAAAGAAGCGCAGCAGCAGTCGCGCCAGTGTCGATTTGCCCGCACCGGAGTAACCGACGATGGCCGTGGTGGTGCCCGGTTTCAGCGTCAAGTTGACGTCTGCAAGCACACGGCGCTCAGCGTCATAGGCGTAACCCACACGCTCAAAGCGGATCTCGTTGCCGTTGGGCGATGCCTGTTCACTTGGGCTCGGCTGCTCGAGCACCGGTGTATTCAGCAAGGTCTGCACACGCCGGGCGGCGCCAGTCGCGTGATTCAGGTCATGGGTGATGTAGTGCAACAACAGCAAAGGGCCGCAAAGCCCCGGGGCCACCAGGGCAAACGGCAACACATCGAGAGGTTCCATCCAGCCCAAGCCAACGAATACGGTGCCAAAGACCAGCACCATGCCCAGTACCGTGACCGGCGCAATCAGCGCATTGGCATTGGCCATCGGCGCCACCAGTGGCCGGGTGAAACCGACAAAAGCCTCGGCGAAGGCATCCACCGCATCGCGGTAGCTGCGGGGAGCCCTGGCGCTGCCACTAAACGACTTGACCACGGCAATACCGTTGACGAATTCCACGACCGCGTTGTCGATGCGCCCCATGCCGGCCGCGAACGCCTGCATGTTCGCTTCGCTGGCTTTCATGGCCCTGGCGAAGAACAGAAAGAACCCCCCAAGTGGCAGAAGCGAGACAATTGCCAGCCGCCAATCCAGCGCAAACAGATAGATCAGCGCGATCAAAATGGCCCCGCCTGCACGGCCCAGTGTTGTGTAGAAATGCGCCGTCAGGCTGTGCAGAGTATTGATGTCGTCCTGCATCGCCTGCTTGACCTCGCCCGAGGCCCGGCTGGTGAACCAGCCCAACGGTACCCGGCTCAGGCGTTGCGCAATCGCCACTCGCAAATGATGGGTGAGGCGGTTGTCAGCCAAATGCGCGAGCAGCTCAGAGGCGGCGATCAACAACAAACCTGCACACAGGCTTGCCAGCCCGACCGTCACGGCCCACCCCACCTGGTTTTGCGCCATGTCGGCTTCGCTCAGAGCAAGCCGGGCGATGTGCGCAATTACCGCAAGCGGCACCAGCGTCAACATCGCACCGACAGCCGCAAGCATGGCGGCAAGGATCAATCGCCCACGAACTGGCTTCAGTAGCTGGCTGATCGGGCCACGCACCTTTGTTTTGGCCGAGGCCGGGTCAGGAGTTTCCATGGAATTCAAACGTCCGGAATTTCAGGAGAGCTGGAAAGCTCACGCTTTCCTTCGCAGGGATACAAGCGTCGTCAGGGCATTAGAAACGCCACTGTAAACGCCAATCTTAATTAGTTGCATGACTATAAACTAATTTGCGAAATCCTGACAAGACGGCTACAAGACTGTCACCCACGTTCAAGGATTTGTTATGACACCGCCACAATCGCCCGCAACCCGAGGGCGCCCTCGCACCATCACCCGGGAACGCATCGTCGAAGCAGGCATCAAGATGGGTTTGCCGAGCATTACCTTTGTCGGCGTAGCTGCGGCGCTGGGCGTCAGCCATATGGCGCTTTATAAGCACGTGGCGAATCTGGAAGCCCTCAAGAGCATGGTCGCCGAGGAGATCTTCACCCGCTGGCAGATACCCCAGGCCGAGGCTGATCAATACAGCGGGCTGAAGGACTACATGATGGTGTTTGCCACCTCGGTGCGGGTGTTCGTCAAGGCGCATCCCGGGCTGACGCCTTACGTCATCCGCAGGCTGGCGGCGACCCAGCCGATGCTCGCCAAAATCGACGACCATCAGAGCCATATCGCCCAGGCTTATGGCCTTTCAAAAGAGCACGCGCGCTGGCTACTGGCGACCGTCGCGTTTCACGGTATCGCCGTGGCCGATACGGTGTATTCGGTGACCGGTCGGGAACCGGTGCTGGAGGCGGAAAGCGCGGCAGAAGAAGCCGAGATGGAAGCCGAGCTTGAACAAGGCATGCATGCGCTGATCGTCGGTGCACTGGTGCTGCTGGAGCAAGACGCTGAAAAAGAGGATGTGGCTAAACCTGCAATGCCCTAAACCCGACGGGCAAGCAGGTTGTGAGGCAACAGCGACTCGCCGCGTTTGACATCGATCAAATTGATCCAGATGTCTTCCTTTCTCAGCCCGGCGTTCCAGGTGAATTGGCTCATTCCATAACCGCCTGCTACCGTTTAAATTCAAGCGGCTTCTACAACTGAGTCCGTGGCTGATACGTTGAGAATTGCTTATGCCAAGCTCCCTGCATCAGCACACGCCTTTGCTGACTGTCACCGATCCACGTGGTTTGGTTGTACGCAGCATTGCTCACCATCGACAGGAAGTTGAGGAGCCCATTGCTGAGCGGGTCCAGCGTCAGGTATTCAATGCCAACGGGCACCTGTGCCAGCAATGGGACCCGCGTTTATTTGTGCTGAGCGATCTTGCAAACCAGTCCACGCGCTATAGCCTCAGCGGCCAAGTGCTGCTGACCACGAGCGTGGATGCCGGCTGGCGGCTTGCCTGTCATGACGCTGCCGGGCAGTTGCGTGACAGTTGGGACGGGCGCGACACCCATCGGCGCTTTACCTACGATGAACTGATGCGGCCAGTGAATGTGTTCGAACACGAGCCGCCGCTGTGCGTGGAGCGTTTTACCTACGCGGGTGCCGACGAAGAAGACGCCCACCACAACCGCTGCGGGCAATTGCTCCGCCACGATGATCAGGCGGGCAGTCTGTGGCATGACGCATTTGCCCTCACCGGGCAGCCGCTGAGCGAAGCGCGGCAATTCTGCACCGCACTGACGCAGCCCCAGTGGCCCGCATCTGAAGCCGATCTTGAAGACGCGGTTTACACCACACGCTGGCGACACGATGCGCTGGGTGCTGTTATCGAGCAGACCGACGCGCTTGGGCATGTGCAGCGTTTTGAATTTGATGTGGCCGGGCAACCTTTTGCGTCCTGGCTGAACAACGTTGCCTTGCTCAAAATCACGACCTACAACGCCTTGGGCCAGGTAGAAATTGAGCAGGCAGGCAACGATGTGACGACCACGGCCTATTACTCGGCGCGGGACGGCCTGCTGTCCAGTCTGAAGGCCAAAAGGTCAGACGGTAAAACGCTACAGGACCTGCACTACCAATACGATCCGGTAGGCAACATCACCCGTATCGAAGACCTTGCCCAGCCGGTGCAATGGTTTGCCAGACAGCGAATTCAGGCAGTCAGTACCTTCACCTATGACACGCTCTATCAATTGATCAGCGCTACCGGTCGCGAAAACGCCAGCCAAACCATCGGCCCGAGCCTGCCGCGGCTGGAGATCTTCGGCCCGGTAGATGACAGCCGTTGGCGCACTTACAGCCAGACCTACAGCTACGACAGCGGCGGCAACCTGACCCGGCTCAAGCACGCTGCCGGGGCTGGCAACAGCTATACCCGCGAAATGGTCGTCGACGCACTCAGCAACCGCAGCCTGTTCAAGGACGGTTCGCCGATAGATTTTGCCAAGGCGTTTGATGCCAACGGCAATCAACAGGCCCTGGCACCGGGCCAGGTCATGCAGTGGGACAGCCGCAATCAGTTGCAGCTCGTAACGCAGGTGCAGCGCGAAGATCCAGATGGCCAGGACGACGACACAGAAACCTACGTCTATGACGGCGGCGGCCAGCGCGTGCGTAAAGTGCGCCGCGCCAAAACCCGGGGTGGCGAGCATATCAGCGAAGTGCGCTACTTGCCGGGGCTGGAGATTCGCAGCCGAACGACAGGCGAGCAATTGCACGTGGTGCTTGCCCAAGCGGGGCGTAATGCCGTGCGTTTGTTGAACCGGGAAAATGGCCAGCATCAACACCGTTACAGCGTGAACGACCACTTGGGCAGCAGCACGCTGGAGCTGGATCAAAGCGGAGAAGTCTTAAGCCAGGAAAGTTACTACCCCTACGGCGGGACGGCCTGGTGGGCGGCTAAAAGTGCACTGGAAGCCCGCTACAAAGTGATTCGTTATTCGGGTAAAGAACGGGATGCAACCGGGTTGTATTACTACGGCTTCCGTTATTACGCACCGTGGTTACAGCGCTGGATAAATCCGGACCCGGCGGGGGATGTGGATGGGTTGAACCTGTTTCGAATGGTCAGGAATAACCCAGTGCGCTTTTACGATGGCGATGGCAGACAGCCTGAAGAGAATGATGATAACTACTCAGACAATTCCCCCAGCGCACACTTTCCGGGCGATCAACAAGATCTGCAAACATTCTGGCGTCGGGACGTGACTGAACAAGAGTCGGCGGCTCGCCGAACGGCTGTTGAGACTGACCTGACTCATAAGGCATCTGGCATAAATACGATTAGATCGACCTACTCGGACTCTTCCATATCCGAAAGTTACCGTTTCAAAAACGAGTATTTACCGGGGCGTTGGAAAATGATCGAAAACTTCCGTGCACCCGGCGATGGACCGTACGCAACTGATGTGACGTGGCATCAATATGAACTGGTTTCAAAGCAGAACAATTTCTACGGTGTATTACCGAAAGTCATTGTGCGCTGGGAAGTCATCAATAAAGAGGCGTTAAGCGCTACCGATAAGAACGAAGGAATGCTTGTGAATTTCCTCAACAGTGCAGGTAATGGCCGCTCTACCCAAAGAATCATGGATGCATTCGGTCTGCTGCCAACGGCGATCGACAGGCAAGTAGTTCGTGATGCCTTCAAAGGGGTGGATATCGACGTCATTGCTATACATGTCAAACCTGATCCCGCAATACAGAAAAGATTGCGCATAGCGAAGGAATTCGAGTGGACCGTAAAGCAGGGCATGCGTAATCCTGTTTCGCGTGCAGCGCACAGTGCCTGGCGAATAGTCAAACGGGGCATGCTGCCGAACGCTTCCCGACGTGCATTACGCTAATCCGTGGCAGAGGCCAGTATTGGCCTCTGCCACGGGGTGTTTGCCAGCCTGCCTTTCGTACCAGGCCTAACGCCTGATTTGCTGGTGCTTAACTGCCCACGCGATAAACAGCGCTGGCAGTAACAACCCCAGCACCAGCCACGGTATGGCTTGCGGCCCCCAGCCTGTCAGCAGAGCTGCGCCGAGTACGCCACTGCCTGCAAACGCCAGATTAAAGACCGTCACCAGCATTGATTGAGCGATGTCAGCGCCCTCACCCGCCACCTCGGCCAATGCTGTTTGCAGCAACGTCGGCGCTCCGCCAAAACTCAAACCCCACAGCACAAGGCAGAAATACAGTGCACTGTCATTAAGGCGCCCCACACCCAAAGCAAGCGCTATCAGTGCAAAGGTGGTCAGGTTGATCAGGATCAAACGCTTGAGCCTGCCGTCGATTAAAACGCCGGTGCCCCACAGCCCAATCATCGCGGCGATCCCGAATGCCAGCAGGCCCCGATCGACCTGCACGGCCAATCCAACAGACGCCATAAACGCAGCGATGTACGTGTAAAGCGTGTAATGGGCGAGAATCCAGAGCATGACCACTACCAGCACAGGTCGTACACCGGGCGATTGCAGTACGTTGCGCAGCGGCAAACGCCCAGCAGAACGCAGCCCTGGATAATCAGGGATTTGCTGATGGATCCACAGCATAACCAGCAGACTAAGCACTGAAAGCGCTGCAAATACCCAGCGCCAGCCCAATAACACACCCAGCCAGGCTCCAAGCGGTACGCCCAAAGCCAACGCTAAAGGTATGCCCAGCATCGCAAGCGCCATGGCGCGGCCTTGCAGTTCAGGAGCAACCATGCGTCTGGCGTAGCCTGCCAGCAGGCTCCAGGCCAGGCCGGTTGCTATCCCGACAAATAAACGCGCAGCCAAGGTCAGGCAAAACCACGGTGAGAACGCGGTCACGGCATTGCCGACACAAAACACCCCTGTCGCCAGCATCAGCAATACACGCCGACGCCAGCCTTGCAGCGCCAAGGTCAGAGGAATAGCCCCCAGCCCTGAACCCAGTGCGCACAGGGTCACTAGTTGCCCAGCCCAGGCTTGCGACACACCAAACGTTGCGGCAATTTGCGGCAAAAGCCCGGCGGGTACGGTTTCATTGGCGGTGGCGATAAAGCTGGCCATGGTCAGCGCCAATAGCGCCCCCAACGGAAGACGCTCTTGGGGTCTAGATAAAGAAGAAAGTGTTTCAGCGGTCATGGCCTGTGCTCAGTAGCGATAGAAGGCCTAAGTCTGCGCAATTGCCAGAACCTTGATAATTGGCCTAGCATTTGATGAACCTTCAAATCCAGATTGAATATGGCCACTGACCGCTTGGGTGATATGCGTTTATTTGTCGAGGCGGCAGCGCTCGGCAGTTTGTCGGCTGCGGGTCGCAAACTGGGCTTGTCGCCCGCGGCGGCCAGCGCACGACTGATCAAACTGGAGGCGGCGCTGCGCACCCGTTTGTTTGATCGCACCACGCGCCAGTTACGCCTGACCGAAGAAGGCCGCTTTTACTTACAGCAATGCTGGGTCGCCTTGCGCGCAATTGACGAAGCCGAAGCCGGGCTTCAAGCCAGCGGTAATGAAGTACGTGGCAAAGTGCGGATATCCGCCTCGGCCGATTTTGGCCGCAATCTGTTCAACGACTGGCTGCAAGACTTCAGCGCATTGCACCCGGACTTGAAAATCGCGCTGAGCTTGTCGGATTCGGTGTCAAATCTGCTGCAGGACGATCTCGACCTAGCCATCCGTTTTGGCCTGCCCCAAGACAGCTCGCTGATCGCCCGCCAACTGGCTCCCAACTGGCGGGTACTGTGTGTGTCACCTGAATACCTGGCACGCCATGGTGAGCCTGAAACCCCTGCTGATCTCGCCAGACACACGTTTATCGTCCTGGTCACGTCGGCCGGGCCCCTGAATACCTTCCACTTTGTGGTTGAAGGGCAGCCGTGGGATCACGTCGTCCCTATGAACGAGGCCTGGGAAACCAACGACGGTGCGCTGGCCAGGGAGTGGGCATTGGCTGGTCACGGCATCGCCCGAAAAACCATCTGGGATGCCGCCACGGATATACGGGCAGGCCGACTGAAAGTCGTGCTCCCGGACTTTTGCATCCGCGAAGCAGGTGTCTATGCCGTTTTACACAGTAACCGCTACCGAAGCCCTCGGGTGCGGGTATTGCTGGACTTCCTTATCGAGCGTTTCAGTCGGGCAACCCATGATTTGTTGCCCGATGCCATGGATGCAGCGCACTAAACAGCGTGTTATTCACTCTCCTGCCATCCCTGTGAACACACTGGGCCCGGTACTGGCAGATTGCATCCCTCCAGCGCCCACGCTAAAGTTGAGAATACTTATCAATCACTAACTGATTTTCATCATCATGACCAACCACCGCAGTTTCGAACAGGATGTCGAGCACCTCTACCTGCAACACAGTGGTTGGCTGAAGAACTGGTTGCGCAAACGCTTGCAGGAAAACGCCGATGCCGATGACCTGACGCAGGATACGTTTGTACGCATCATGCGGTCGCGGCGCCCGGTCGATGACTTGCGCCAGCCCTTGGCCTATCTGGCGACAATTGCCAATAGCCTGCTGATCAATCGCTGGCGCCGTCAGGCGGTGGAGCGCGCTTACCTGCAAGCGTTGGCCGAGCAGCCACAAGCACTGCAAATGTCCCCGGAAGACAAATCCCTGCTGATTGAAACCCTGGTAGAGATCGATGAATTGCTCAACGGCATGTCGCCGTCCATGCGAGAAATTTTCTTGCTCTCGCAACTCGACGGCCTGACCTACAAACAGATCGGCAGCCAACTGGGGATGAGTGTCGATAAAGTCCAAAAGTCCATGAGCAAAGCGTTCGCCATGTGCTACGCCAGCCAGTTCGAGTGAGTCGCGTGTCAGTGTCCGAAAACCCGTCCACGCCTCTGCCCGAAGCCATCCGTGACCAGGCCCTGGCATGGTTTACCCTGGCGCAATCGGGCGAAATGAATTCGGCGCAAGCCTTGGCGCTCCAACAATGGCGCAACGCACATGTGCAACACGAGCAGGCATGGCAACGCTTCAACAGCATTCGCCAACAGTTGCAGCGTCGTTCCAGCCAACTGGCCAATCCCTTGGCCCGGCAGACCTTAAAGAACACCCCTGCACAGGAACGCGATCGTCGCCAAGTGCTCAAGATTCTGCTCGGTGCCGGGCTTCTGGGCGGCACTGCCTGGCAAGCCAGCGACAGCTTCTGGCTGCAAAGCACGCTTGCCGATTATCACACCGGCACCGGCGAACGCAGCCACTACACCTTGGCAGACGGTACGCAGATCTGGCTTAACACGCGCACCCTGCTGGATGTGCACTACGACGCTCAGGTACGGCGTCTGACCTTGCGTCAGGGTGAAATAGATGTGCTTACCGCCACCGACCCTGGCGGGCGACCTCTGCTGGTCTATACCGCCGAGGCGCGCTTGCAACCGCTGGGTACGCGTTTTAGCGTGCGCCGCGAGGAGGATGGGCGCGGCACCCTGCTGGCGGTCAGTAGCGGCAAAGTGGCTGCCAGCCTGAAGAGCGGTGGCGACTCACGGGTGGTGCAAGCCCACACCCAAGCCTGGATAAGCAGTCGCCAGGTGTACTCTGCACAACCCGCCAATCTCGCCGATACAGCCTGGATCGACGGATTTATTGTCGCCGAGCGCATGCGCCTGGGGGACTTCATACAGGAACTGTCGCGCCATGTGCCCGGCCTGTTGCGCTGCGATCCCGCTGTCGCGGACCTGCGGCTGACAGGGTCGTACCCGTTGCAAGACCCCGAACAGATTTTCTCGATGTTGGAGCAAAGTTTGCCGGTGACAGTGCAGCGTCGCACCCGTTATTGGACAACCCTCACCTCGCGCTGAACACGTCTTCAAAATAAATCAGAAAAATCGGCAGGTTTTTGATTCTCATTTGGCTTATGGGCAAATCCCGCTGATTGCGATAGCGGGCCCCCCCTCTCCTGACGTCGGAAACCCGCCATGAAAGACCGCTCTATCCCTCGACCGCCTCTACGTAAACGCAGCTGTGTATCAGCCGTCAGCATGCTGCTGCTCGGCGGGCTGGTCGTTACCGAAGGCTTGCTGATACCCCAGGTTCAGGCACAGGCAGCGGATCGGCAGATTCAGTTTTCAGTCAATCCCGGCCCTCTGGATCAAGCGCTCGGCCAGTTTGGCCGCCAAGCCGCCATTGCCCTGTCGACCAATGCCAGCCTGACCGCAGGCAAAACCAGCCAGGGCCTTAAGGGTCAGTACAGCGTGGCCGAAGGGCTGGCACACATTCTGGCAGGCAGCGGTTACTCCGCCGTGCAGCAGGCCAATGGCGCCTATTTGCTGGTGCCGCAGGTCGCCGGTGCGCTGGAGCTTGGCGCCACCAGTATCAACGCTTCGGCATTGGGCAGCACCACAGAGAACACCGGATCCTACGCCACCGGTGCCATGCAGACAGCGACCAAACTGTCGATGAGCCAGCGCGAGACCCCGCAAGCGGTCACCGTCATCACCCGCCAGCGCATGGACGACCAAGACATGCGCAATCTGGATGACGTGGTGCAAGCCACTCCGGGCTTGCGCATGGCGGCTGCACGTCCCGCCAACAGCGAATATTTTTCCCGGGGCTTTCCCATAACCAACCTGATGTTCGATGGCTTGCCCACCACCTACAACGCCGACTGGGTAGCCGCTGCAGACATGGCGCCGTACGACCGCGTAGAAATCGTGCGTGGCGCCACCGGCTTGATGCAAGGCGCCGGCAACCCGTCTGCCGCCATCAACATGGTGCGCAAACGCCCAACCCATGACTTTCAAGGCAGCATTAGCGCAGGGGCCGGAAGCTGGGACAACTACCGTTCCGAACTGGACGTATCGGGCCCATTGAACGACTCGGGCAGCCTGCGCGGACGCTTTGTCGGTGCCTACCAGGACAAGGACGGTTTCCAGGACTATGCCGGACGTGAGCGCGGGGTGTTTTACGGCATCAGCGAGTTCGATCTGAACGACTCCACCACCCTGACCGTCGGGGCCTCGGATCAAAACGATAACAACAACATCAACTGGGGCGGCTTGCCGGTCAACCCGGACGGCAGCCACGTCAACTTCTCCCGCTCCAAGACCTTCGGTTACACCTGGAGCCACCAGGACATCGACAACAAGACCGTGTTTGCCGAGCTGGACCATCGCTTCGCCAATGACTGGCGCGGCCATGTTTCGGCCTCTAAAAACTGGTCGGATTTCAAGCTGACCGGCGCTGTGCTGGAGCATTACGCCACCTACCAACAGCGGGTCTTCAACCAGAAGCGCAACTACGACCAGTCCACCTACGACGCCTATGTCAGCGGGCCTTTCAACCTGTTTGACCGCCAGCACGAACTGGTAATCGGTGCCAGCAAGCGCCAACTGAAGACTTCCGGCAAGGGCGGCAACATGTTTATTCCGGTGGCCGACATCGTCAACTTCGACCCCCGCAGCGTGCCCAAACCCTATGTGCTTGACAGCTACAACCTGAGCGAAAACATTGACCAGGAAGGCCTGTACGTGACCACCCGCTGGAGTATCAGCGACCCGTTAAAAGTGATCCTCGGCGCTCGTCTGGACTGGTACGACACCACATCGATCTACGATCAGTTAAATGACGATTACTACACCAACAGTAATTACAAGGTCACGCGCAACCTGACCCGCTATGCCGGGGTGATCTATGAACTGGACGCCAACCACTCGGTCTACGCCAGTTACACCGACATCTTCATGCCGCAAAGCGAAGTGGCCAATGACAACTCCGTCATCAAGCCCATCGTTGGCAAGAACTACGAAATCGGGATCAAGGGCGAATACTTCAACGGTGCTCTGAACGCCAGCGCGGCCATCTTCCAGATTGATCAGGAGAACCGGGCGGCCTTGCTCGACAACCAGTCCCAATGCGCCCGCAGCGATGACGGCGTGTATTGCTACGAAGCCGCAGGCAAAGTCCGCAGCCAGGGCATTGACCTGGAGTTGATCGGCGCCTTGACCCCTGACTGGCAAATCGGCGCAGGCTATACCTTTGCCCAGGCCAAGTACCGCAAAGATGCTGACCACAACAAGGAAGGCCGACTGTTCGATACCGACGTGCCGCGCCACCTGTTCAAGCTCAATACGGTTTACACCCTGCCGGGTGAGCTCAACCAATGGCGCGTCGGGGCCAACCTGTATAGCCAGAGCAGCATTTTCAACAAAGGCAGCAACTCAACGTTCGGCCAATATCACATCGAGCAAAGAACCTATGCATTGGTGGGGCTAATGGCGGGCTACAAAGTGAACCAGCACCTGGATACCCGCTTGAACATCAACAACCTGTTCGACAAAAAGTACTACCAGGGTATCGCCAGCAACAGCACCTGGAGCCCCTACGACGTTTACGGCGACCCGCGTAACTTCAGCATCACGGCAAAGTACAGCTTCTAAACACCGTGGGAATTGGTTGCCTGGTTCTTGTAGCCGTTGACGAGCCTTGCGAGGCTACGTCCGGCTGCGCAGCAGCCGTAGAGCCTGGCGGCAAAGATCAAAAGATCGCGAGACAAGCTCGCTCCTACAGGACCTTTTAATCAATCACTTATTTTGTGTTTGATAGGAGTTGCCGCCCCGTCTACGACGCCGCGCTGTCGCGCAGCAAACAGGACACTGTAGTCGCTGACGAGGTACGAAGGCTGCGATCGGCTGCGTGCAGCCGTGAAACCATCCACCTCGGTATTCTTGGGTACATATCCATTGCTGCGGCTTAGCAACTGCGCAACACCTGCGATCGGCCAGCGTGGTTTAACGGGGCCTCTTAGATCAAGGTCACAAGCCAGATCAAGTTCAAAAGATCGCGAGCAAGCTCGCTCCTACAGGGCCTTAGGAATCAATCATTTATTTTATGTTTGAAAAGAGTGAACCCGGGTTTCGTATCAATCCCCCCAACCACAGTGATTTGGCTTGAAGCAATCGGGCCAATGTGGAATATACCGAAGTGTCGACACCAATAGCCTCCAACGAGAAGGGCCTGGAATGATACGCATAATGGGTAGGGCATCATCGATCAATGTACGCAAAGTACTCTGGGCCTGCGCCGAGATGGAAATACCCTTTGAACGGGAGGATTGGGGCGCTGGCTTCAAATCGACGCGCACCCCTGAGTTTTTGGCACTGAACCCCAATGCCATGGTGCCGGTCATTCAGGATGACGATTTCATTCTGTGGGAATCAAACTCGATCATTCGCTACCTGGCTGCCCGCTACAACGCCAGCAACCTTTACCCGCACGAAGCGAGAGCCCGAGCCTGCGTGGACCAATGGATCGATTGGCAAGCGTCGGATCTCAACAAATCGTGGAGTTATGCCTTTATGTCGCTGGTCCGGCATTCGCCAGAGCATCAGGACAGCCTGGCGCTGGCTGCCGCGTGCAATGACTGGTCCAGGCACATGGAGATTCTCAACAGGCAGCTTGAATCAACCGGGGCCTACGTTGCAGGCAACGAATTTTCCCTTGCAGACATCCCCATCGGCCTGTCGGTTAATCGTTGGTTCGAAACGCCGCTTGCACACCCGGACCTCCCGGCCGTCAGCGACTATTACGAACGTTTGAGTCAGCGACCGAGCTACCTCCTGCACGGAAGAAATGGCACGCCATGAACCAGCAAGGCATGAATAGCATCAGTTCCTGTCCATGTATCAAGTGGCACCTTGATGTGGGAGCGGGCTTGCCCGCTCCCACCGGGTTAAGCCAAGTGCTTAGTTGCCCCAGCCCACCACGCCCTTGATTTCCAGGAAGTCGTGGATGCCCCAGCCCGCATATTCGCGGCCATTACCCGACTGTTTGTAGCCACCAAACGGCGCAAAGGTGTCCCAGTCCGGGTAGTTCAGGTACACAGAACCGGCACGCATGCGCCCGGCCACGGTGCGCGCGTGTTCTAGATGGGTGGATTGCACATAGGCGGCCAGGCCGTAAACGGTATCGTTGGCGATTTCGATGGCTTGCTCTTCGCTGTCGTAAGGCAGAATCGACAGCACCGGCCCGAATATCTCTTCGCGGGCGATGGTCATGCTCGGCTGTACGTTACCGAAAATTGTGGGACGCACGTAATAGCCCTTGTCCAACCCTTCCGGGCGGCCCAGGCCACCGGCCACCAGAGTGGCGCCCTCCTCGATCCCGGCCTGGATCAAACCCTGAATCTTGTCGAACTGCGCCGCGCTGATCACCGGGCCCAGGTTGGTGTTGGCATCACGCGGGCTGCCGGTGACCAGTTGCTGCGCTGTACGTTTGGCAATTTCCAACGCCCGGGCATGCTGCGCCGCCGGGACCAGCATGCGCGTCGGCGCGTCGCATGATTGCCCCGAGTTGGAGAAACAGCCCTGCACGCCCTTGGCAACAGCGACCTCAAAGTCAGCGTCTTCCAGCAGGATATTCGCCGACTTGCCGCCCAGTTCCTGAGCCACACGCTTGACCGTATCGGCTGCCGACTTGGCGACCATGATGCCTGCACGCGTAGAGCCGGTGAACGAAACCATATCGACCTGCGGATGGCTGCTCATGGGTTGGCCGACGTCCGGGCCGGTGCCATTGACCAGGTTGAAGACCCCGGCCGGCACGCCCGCCTCATGCAAAATTTCGGCAAAGATGATGCCGGTCAACGGTGCGATTTCACTCGGTTTAAGTACTACGGTGCAGCCTGCGGCAATGGCCGGCGCGACTTTGCAGACGATTTGGTTGAGCGGCCAGTTCCACGGCGTGATCAGCGCACACACGCCGATGGCTTCACGCACCACACGGGTGGTGCCGTACTGTTCGCTGAACGTAAACGACTTCAGCGCGCTGATGGTCGACTCAAGGTGCGCACGACCGCTCCAGACCTGCGCGTCGCGGGCAAAATGCAGCGGCGCGCCCATTTCCTGGCTGACGGCCTGGACCAGGTCGTCATAGCGCAGGTTGTAGACCCGCAAAATCTCTTCCAGCAGTGCCAGACGCTCACCCACGCTGGTCACCGAAAACGCCGGGAAAGCCCTGCGGGCCGCTGCCACAGCTTTGTTCACATCCTCGGCATTGCCCACGGCGATCTTGATAAAGGCCTGTTCGGTTGAGGGATCAACCACCTCAAGCGTCTCTCCAGACTCGGCCTCAAGCCATTGGCCCTCGATATAAAACTTCAGTGCATTGTTCATTGTGTTCACTCGGCTCAATGGTTACTGGGGAAGGCAAACTGCGCCGCTTCGTGGCTGGCACGGCGCGGCCAACGTTGGGTAATGGCTTTTTTCCGGGTGTAGAAACGTACCCCGTCCGGGCCATAGGCGTGCAGATCGCCAAACAGTGAGCGCTTCCAGCCGCCAAAGCTGTGGTAGCTCACTGGCACGGGCAGCGGGACGTTAACCCCGACCATGCCCACTTCGATTTCATCGCAGAACAACCGGGCCGCTTCACCGTCGCGGGTGAAGATGCACGTGCCGTTACCGTATTCGTGTTCATTGATCAGTTGCATGGCGGCTTCGAGGCTGCCCACGCGGACGATACACAATACCGGGCCGAAGATTTCATCGGTATAGATGCTCATCTGCGCGGTCACCCGGTCGAACAGCGTACCGCCGACAAAGAAGCCGTTTTCATGCCCTTGCACCTGCAAGTCACGGCCATCCACCACCAGCTCAGCACCTTGGGCAACGCCCGCATCAATGTAGCCCTTGACCTTGTCCCGCGCCGCAGCGGTGACCAACGGCCCCATGTCGAGGCCGCTGGAAGTGCCCGCACCAATTTTCAGTCCACGGATTTGCGGCAGCAGTTTTGCTACCAGCGCATCGGCAACCGCATCGCCCACACACACCGCCACCGACAGGGCCATGCAGCGCTCACCGCAAGAGCCATAGGCTGCGCCCATCAAGGCGCCGACGGTATTGTCCAGATCCGCGTCGGGCATCACCACGCAATGGTTTTTTGCCCCGCCCAATGCCTGTACACGTTTGCCGCGCTTGGTGCCCTCGCTATAGATGTATTGCGCAATCGGCGTGGAACCGACAAAACTCAGGGCTTTGACATGCACAGACTCAATCAGGCCATCTACCGCTTCCTTGTCGCCATGCACCACGCTTAACACGCCGTTGGGCAAGCCCGCCTGAATCAGCAATTCAGCGATATACAAGGTCGAACTCGGATCGCGCTCCGAGGGTTTGAGGATGAAGCAGTTCCCGCAGACGATCGCCAGCGGGTACATCCACAACGGCACCATGGCCGGGAAGTTGAACGGCGTAATGCCCGCCACCACCCCAAGCGGTTGCAGGTCGCTCCAGGCATCGATGCCGGGACCAACGTTGCGGCTGTAATCGCCCTTTAGCAGTTGCGGCGCGCCACAGGCGAATTCGACGTTTTCAATCCCGCGTTTGAGTTCACCCGCTGCGTCTTCGAGGGTTTTGCCGTGCTCTTCGCTGATCATCAGGGCAATCGCCGCTTCGTGCTCCTCAAGCAACTGCTTGAAGCGGTACATCACCTGCGCGCGTTTGGCCGGTGGCGTGTTGCGCCAGGCCGGAAACGCCGCCTTGGCGGCCTCAATGGCCTGCTGCAAGGTTGCCGCGTCGGCCAGGGCCACTTGCTTGCTCACTGCGCCCGTGGACGGGTTGTAAACGTCGGCGGTGCGGCCAGTGCCCTGAACCCGCACACCGTTGATCAAATGAGGAACGATACTGCCCATTACGACTCTCCCATGCCGGGCAAGCAGCCCTTGCCCGGCCGTATTAAATGGCTCAGGCCTTGACGGCTGCCTGCAAGGCGATTTCAACCAAAATGTTGTCGGCAGCCATATTGGCCTCGACTGTGGCGCGTGCCGGCAATGCATCCTGCGGAATCCACTCACGCCAGACGGCATTCATGGCAGCAAAATCCAGAACCGCATGCTTGAGCCAGATCTGTGCGAACAGAATGTGTGACTTGTCCGAGCCTGCTTCGGCGAGCAAGGCGTCGATCCGCGCCAGAACTTGCGCGGTCTGCCCGGCGACGTCTTGAGAGCGGTCGGCCGGGACCTGACCGGTGATATAGACAATACCGTTGTGTACCAGCGCATGGCTGAGCAGGCCCGGATTGGGTTGCAGGCGAGTAATGGTCATGGTGCTAACTCCTGTTGAGGATTAAAGGATCAGGTCAGGCGATTTTCAGGACCGTGCGCCCGACCAGTTGGCCCCGGCGCATGCGTTCAAAGATGTCGTTGATGTCTTCCAGGCGCTCAAGGCTGATCTGTGCCTTGACCTGGCCACGGGCGGCAAACGCCACCGCCTCGTTAAGGTCCTGGCGGGTGCCAATATTGGAGCCGGTGATCGACAGCTCCCAGCCGCTGATGCTGGAAATGGAAGCGCGAACCGTGTCGGCATCGCCGCCTGGCAAGCCGATAAACACCGCTGTACCACCGGGGCGCAGCATCTTGATCGACTGCTCAAAAGCGGCATTGGCCGTGGCGGTCACCAATACCGCGTGCACGCCACCGGGGATCTGTTGCTTGAGGCTTGCCACCGGATTGTCGAGGGCATTGATCAAGCACTCGGCGCCATAACTGCGGGCCAGTTCGAGCTTGTCGGCCGACACATCAATGGCCGCCACACGCAAGCCCATGGCGATGGCGTACTGCACAGCAACGTGGCCCAGGCCACCGATGCCCATGACGGCCACCCATTGCCCCGGCCGGGCCCGCGAGCGCATCAGGCCGCGATAAGTGGTGACACCCGCGCACAGAATTGGCGCCAAGGCGTACAGGTCGGCACCGGAGGGGATGCTGGCGACGAATGCCGCAGGGGCAATCATGTATTCGGCATAACCGCCCTGCTTGCTGTAGCCCGTGGATTCCCGCTGCTCACAGATGGTTTCCATGCCGCCCAGGCAAAACTCGCAGGTGCCGCAGGCGCTGTACATCCAGGGCATGCCGACCGCTGTGCCGATGGCGGGCTCAGTCACGCCGGCGCCGTGGGCGGCGACATGACCGGTGATTTCATGGCCCGGGATCAGCGGCAAAGTGGGCAAATCCGACCAGTCACCGTCCATGGCATGCAGGTCGCTGTGGCAGACGCCACAGGCAACGATGCGAATCAGGATTTCACCGGGCCCCGGGGTCGGGATTGTCACCTGTTCGATCCGCAGTGGCTCACCCACGGCGTGCAGTACGGCAGCCTTCATGGTTTGACTCATCGCTGTCTCCTTGTAGTTGGGCCCTAAAGCCGGGCAAAGCGGCACCTATACCGCGGGCCAGGCCCGCAGCAGTGCGTGTCAGGTAAAAGGATTGCCCTGGGGGTTAGCCCGCCGGGCGCAAACTGCGTGTCGCGCTGGCGATGGACCGGGCGGTGTTAATCACTTTGGGTGCCAGCTGTTTTCGAGCGTCGTCCAGGTTCCAGCGGCTGAACGGCACCGAGATGTTCACGGCCCCCAGTGGGTAACCATCGGCATTGACCACCGCCGCGGCCACGCTGATATCTCCGGCGTAATACTCTTCGAGGGCGTAGGCGTACCCGTCGTGACGGGCCTCGGCGACGATGGCGCGCAGTTGATCAAGGTCGGTGACAGTGTTGGGGGTGTAGCCCTTGCGTTCGGAGGCGACCAGGATCGCGTCAGCCTCGTGCTCCGGCAGCGCCGCCAGATAAGCCCGGCCTGCCGAGGTGCAGTACATGGGCAGGTGGCGACCCAGCGGGATGTGAATGGCAATCTGTTTGTGACTGGGAAAACGCGCCACATAGAGCATGTCCAGGCCGCAGGGTTCGAGCAGGTTGCAGCTCTCTTCGACATCGCGGTTCAGTTCATGCAGGTACGGGTTGGCGCGTTCGATCAGCTCACTGGTTTGCAGGTAACCGGTGCCCAGATCAAGGGATTTTGGGGCCAGGCGAAAGCGCTTGGTGACCGGGTCCTTGTACAGGTAGCCCAGCGCCTCAAGGGTGAACGCCGAACGCTGCACGGCGCTTTTGTTCAGCCCGGTCGCTTCTGCCAGTTCAATCAGGCTCATGCTGGGGCGCCCGGCGCGAAAGGCGGTCAGCAAAGACAGACCTTTGGACAAGGCGGTAATGAAGAGTGGCGAGTCTTCCAGAGAACTCATGGTTGTTTCCTTGTGTGCCGCGAGGCATGTCGATCACGGTGCGTAAATTCGAGAGCCGGCTTGGGGCTCAAGCACGGTTGGTTATTCAAAATGACTCAATACAATACCGGGCTCTACCACGGCTTGGTTACGCTCAAAACGGTCGACGGCAAACGGGCGCATACGCTCATCCACCACGCCCTTGACGATGGCCTTGGCCAGAAATTCACCGGCGGCCGGTGCGCCGGCGTGACCGTAGCACCAGCCAGCGCTGATAAACAAACCCGGCAAGGCATTGTGCGCGCCCAGTAGCGGGCCAAAATCTTTGGATATATGCACCAGCCCGGCCCACTGCCGCAAGATACGGGCATGCCCCAGTTGAGGAAACATTTCCAGATACGCTTTGGCAGTCGCGGCCATCACCGGCACGTCGGTATTCAAGGTGTTTTGCGGGCGTTCGGCAACTTCTGCGCCACCCACCACTTCGCCGCGTGCGGTCTGGTGCATGTAACAAAGCCGGTCCAGCAATGCCACGGCGGGGCCTATCAAGGGCCGCATCGGCTCCAGCGCCATGGCTTCCAGGCGCATCGGGTAGCCGTCCAGAGGCACGCCGGCCAATTGCGCCAACCGGTTGCTTTCGGCACCGCCAGCCAGCACCAGGGTGTCGGTAGCAATGCGCTGCTCACCCACACGAACGCCGGTCACCCGCCCGGCGCTGCGGTCGATGGCGCTGACCTCGGTGCGGTAACGAATGCTCACGCCACGCGCCTCGCACGCCTGGCGATAGGCATACATGGCGGCATGGTGCGGCGCGACCCCGCTGTCGGGCAGGTGCAATGCCGCGCTGACCCGCTGGTGTGCCAGCGCCGGTAGCACTTCACGCAGTTGCGCAGCGCTCAACAGGCTTGAGTTGATGCCACAGGCTTTGTGTACCTCCAGGGTGCGGTCAAGCATGGCGGCCGTGCTGCTGCGCTCGCCGATCATGCTGTAGCCGCGGCGCGAGTACATGACGTTCTCGCCCAGGCGCCTGGATAAGCCCTGCCACAAGTGGCACGAATGGGCGAAGAAGCGCGTCCATTCCGGTGAACTGAACGCCCCGCGAATCAACGTCCCGTTGCGACCCGAGGCGCCGCCCTGCCAATAACCGGCGTCAAGCAAGAGCACATCGCGCACGCCCAGTTCAGCCAGATTGAAGGCCAGCGACAGGCCCTGGATCCCCGCGCCAACGATGATGATCGACGCCTGTGCAGGCAAAGGTTGTGTAGGGGTCATTGCAGAGGCTCCACAACATCGGCCAGACCGGCCGCTTGCGCGACACTCAGGGCACGCCGTGGCGGGCGCAGGGTCGGCCTTGGCAAGGTGTGCAACGGGATCCCGCTGCGGGCGCTGACCAGAGCGCGCAGCAAGTCCCAGCAAGGTTGGCCCTGACACGGCCCCATGCCGCAGGAGGTCAGGCGCTTGATCACTTCAAGGTCGGTGATGCCCTGCTCGATCAAGGCCTCGACCTCGTGGCAGGACACATCAAAACACGGGCACAGCAACGCCTTGTAGCGCGTACGTGCAGCCACCGGCAGCGGTTGATCAGGTTCAGCCGCCGAGCCAACCGTGCGCAGGCGGCTTTGGCGCTGCTCACGCAATTGCAGCAGCCCTTCGGCGCGGCTCTGGAACGTCAGGCTGGCATCAACCAGCCACGGCCCGGCGTGAACCAGCGCGTCGCAGGCGACCGGTTGATCGAACAGTGCCGCCGACACCGCGTTGCGCCCCAGCACACAGCGCAATTCGCTAATGGCTTTGACCGCCACCACATTGACCCCCAGCTCACGCAAACGATTGGCATGGGCGGTTTGATCGCCATTACCGACCACTACCACTCGCGCACCGGGAGCCACTGCCTGTTCGTGGGCCATGATCAACGCGGTGCGCGCGTCCATGACGCCGGGCAACCACATATTCGGGATCACCGGCGGGCAAGCACGCCGCCCGGTAGCCAGCACCACGTCATCAGCTTCGAAGGCTACGGCACCTTGCGCCGGGTCGTGGGGCGCACCGAGTAACAATTGCCCTTCCCGGTAAGCCCCAAACACCTCAACCCCGGTCACCTGTTGCACGCGCTCATCCAACTGCGGTTTGGGCTGGCCAGCGCTTTGCGCATAACGGCCAAGTCGATGGCCACGGGTCACCAACACTACGCTGCGCCCGGCCCGTGCCGCTTCATTGGCGGCGGCACAGCCCGCAGGCCCGCCACCGATGACCAAGACGTCGCTGCTCACATACTGGCCTTGCGGCACAGCCACTTCAGCCGTTCGCTCGGCCGGTTTGGCGACGCCGGCGAGGAACGCCAAGAGAGCTTCCCAGCGCTGAAACAGCGGCGTGCCGCTGGGCACCAGATTGGTGTGCTCAAATCCGCCCTGCAGCCAACGATCCGGAATCAGCCGCGACAGGCGCAGCACATCGAACGCCGGGCTCGGCCAGCAATTTTGCATTTCAACCTGCACCCCGGCAGTGACCGCCAGCAGATCCAGCCGCACATTGGGTACCCCGTCGACCCTGGCCAGCACCCCGGCCACGTAGCTGCCCGAGTAACCCAGCGGCCGATGGGATTTACGCGTCCAGGCAAGTGTCTGAACACCGTTGGCCAGCAGCGCAGCCGCCAGGCTCTCGCCCTTGCGCCCTTGCAGGGAACGGCCATTCCAGAAGAACTCGACACACTCGCTGCTGGCATGGCGCAGGCGCAGGTTGACCTCACTCATTCAACAGACCTCCCGGCCTTGCGCTTGGCCATGATGCTGATGCACAGCATGATGATCGACAGAAATGTCATCAAGGTTGCCACCACCGCGATCAAGGGATCGATCTCTGAACGCAGCGAACTGAACATCCGCTTGGTCAGGGTCGACGTGTCGCCGCCACTGATAAACAGCGAGATCACCGCTTCGTCCAGGGAAATGGCAAAGGCGAACATCGCAGCCGCAATCACGGAAAAACGGATCTGCGGCAACGTCACGTCAAAGAACGCCCGTAGACGACTGGCGCCGAGAATGCAGGCGGCCTGTTCCTGGGTCATGTCATAGCTGCGCAACCCGGCGCTGACGTTGATCACCACGTAAGGCAGCGCCAGCAACGTATGCCCCAGCACCAGGCCGGGAATGGTGTTGTTCAGGTCAAACTTGGCATAGACAAAGAACAAGCCAATGGCGATGAAAATGGTCGGCACAATCATCGGCGCCATCAACAAGCCCCGCAGCACCCCCGAGACTTTCGACTGGGTCACGTGCAGCGAATACGCCGCCGCGGTGCCCAAGGTGGTCGCCAGCACCATCACCAGTGATGCCGTAATCAGCGAGACCTGGGTTGCGCTGCGCCATTCCAGCGAAGCGAAATACTTGAAGAACGGCTCAATGCTGAACGACTTGGGCGGAAAGCTCAGGTAGCGCGCATCCGAGAACGACATCGGAATCACAATCAAGGTGGGCAGCACCAGGAAAATCATGGTCGCCAACACCAGTACATAGAGCCAGGAGCCGCGCACCGCTGCCATCAGGTTTTGTTTTAGTCGGACCATGATTTCACTCGCTGCGCCGGCCTAGGCCCGCGCTCTTTTTGACAATGAACAGGATCAGCAACGTGGCCAACAGCAGCACCACACCCAGGGACGACGCCGCACCCCAGTTGGCGTACATGGAGACGTCACTTTCGATCCGCATCGAGATCATCTGCACCTTGCCGCCACCCAACAGCGCCGGTGTGACGTAGAACCCCAGGGTGATCACAAACACCAGAGTGGCACCGGCGGCCAGCCCCGGCCCCGACAACGGCAGAAACACATCACGGAAGGCCCGCGACGGTGACGCGCCAAACGCGGCGGCGGCCTGGCTGTAGATCGGGTCAATGCTTTTCATGGCGGCATACAGCGGCAAAATCATGAACGGCAACATGATGTGGACCATGCCAATCACCGTGCCGGTCAGGTTGTACACCAGTGGCAGCGGCGCATCGGTAATGCCCAGGCTCATCAATAAGTCATTGGCGATGCCGCGCCGCTGCAAAATGATCAGCCAGGCATAGGTGCGCACCAGCAACGACGTCCACAGCGACACCAGCAACAGCGCCATGGCCACATTGGCCAGCCAGCGCGGCCCCTTGATCATGAAGTATGCGTAGGGGTAACCGATCAGCACGCAGGCGATGGTCACAATGATCCCGGTCTTGAAGGTCTGCACAAACGTCAGCACATAGATCGGTTCCAGCAGCCGGGTGTAGTTCTCTATGGATAATTGCCCGTCGGCATTGAACAGTGACAGCCAGAACAGCCAGCCAATCGGCAGCACAAACGTCAGCAGCACCAGAAGCAAGGCCGGCAGCCCGGAGCCGAACAAGTACCAGCGCTCACGTCTTTGCGCCTTGCGCAGGTCACGCGCGTTGAGCGCATCGAAAAGGTCGCTGCTCATTGATCATCTCCAACCAGCAGCGTGTCCTGTACGTGCAGGCCCAGCACCACGGCATCGCCGCGGGCTGGCAGACGGTTGCCTTCGGAACTGTTGGTGGGCCGACGAATCGCCACCGACATGCCCTCCCCCAGATCAATCTGCACCAACTGGCTTTCACCCTGGAAAATCACGTCGGCCACATGCCCGCGCAACAGGTTGTAATCGCTGGCCTCTGCCGGGACGAACTGCAGTTTTTCCGGGCGCACCACCAGGCTCGGGTTCTTTAAACCGCTGGCAACGTTGGCACCGCGCAAGGCCCGGCCCTGAAACAGCGCCTGACCGCCCTGCAAGGTGAGCGGTAAACACGACGACTCCCCGACAAACTCCGCAATGAAGCGGTTGGCCGGGCGCTCATAGAGATTGACCGGAGTGTCGATCTGGCGGATCCGTCCTTTGCTCATGACCGCGATCCGGTCAGACATGGTCAGCGCTTCACGCTGGTCATGGGTGACGTACACCACGGTCATGCCCAGGCGCTCGTGCAGACGGCGCAGCTCCAGTTGCATGGTTTCGCGCAGGCGTTTGTCCAGGGCTGACAGCGGCTCGTCCATCAGCAGGATTTTTGGCTCGAAAACAATCGCCCGGGCCAGCGCGATGCGTTGGCGCTGGCCGCCCGACATTTCGGTAATGCCGCGCTCGATCAAGTGATCCAGCTCCACAGTGGCCAACGCCTGCTCGACCCGCTGACGGATGTCGGCACGTTTGTAACCGCGCAACTTCAGCGGGTAGGCGACGTTTTGAAACACGTTCATGTGCGGGAACAACGCGTAGCTCTGGAACATCATGCCCACATCACGCTTGTGCGGTGGCTCGAAGATCATCTCGCGCCCGCCAAAACGGATACTCCCTGCATCCGGGCGAACGAACCCGGCCAAGGCCATCAGCAGCGTGGTCTTGCCAGAGCCGGAGGAGCCCAGCAACGACAGAAACTCACCGCTTTTGATCGATAGCGAAACATCATCCAGCGCGGCAAAACTGTCATAGGTCTTGGTCAGCTTTTCGATATCGATCGACATCGAAAGTTTGTGTTCTTCGGACATATTCACACTCGGCACATACGGACGTCAGGCGCCCTTGTTTCGTAGACGGGACGCCAGCGGCGTCCCACCCCACTGCTTAGTTGGCGAGGAACAGGGCGAACCGCTGGCGAACCGCCGCCTGGTTCTTAACCCACCATTCGGGCGACACGGTGACCACTTTGTCGATGTTCTGAGGCGAGGTCGGCAACCGCGCGGCCAGTTCGTCAGTAATGATCGGCAAGTCATACGCCTTGCTGTTGACCGGGGAGTACGGAATCAACGTGGCCAGCGTGGCCTGGCTTTCGGGCTGCATGATGTGGGCGATGAGTTTCATGGCCTGCGCCTTGTTCGCCGCGCCTTTGGGGATGATCAGGCAGTCATGGCTCAACAGCGCGCCATCGAAGCTGTAGTTGACCTTCTCACCGCTGGCCTTGACCTCGTTGACCCGGCCATTCCAGATAGCCAGAAAATCGACTTCACGGCTGCGCAACAACTGCGCCGAATCCGCGCCCGCGCTCCACCAGTTAACCACCTGCGGCTTGATCCGGTTGAGCACCTTGATCGCCCGTTCCACGTCCAGCGGGTACAAGTCTTTAGGCGCAACCCCGTCGCCCAACAAGGCCGCTTCCATGGTCAGCCACGGCTGGCGGTACAAGGCCCTTGCCCCCTTGAACTGCGGGTCGAAGAACTGTTGCCAGTTTTTCGCTACCGGCGCGCCGGTGTCTTCGGCCCACGCCACCACGGTGGCGTAGGCATGGCTGGCAATCCAGTGGCTGCTGACCACGGACTTATCGACATGGGTGGCATCAATCACGCTGTAATCCAGCGGCTCGGCCAGCCCCTCCAACTGAGCCTGGGCGCACTCGGTGCTGCCCAGTTCCACCACGTCCCATTTGGGCTTGCCTGACATCACCTGGGCACGCACCGCCGCGAGGCCATCCATGTTGTCTTCGCGGATAGTCACGCCCAAGGCCTTGGCGGCGGGTTCGAGGTAGGCTTTGCGCTCGGCGTCCTGCAAGGCTCCGCCCCAACCAGCAAAGGTCAGGGTGTCAGCGAGGACGGCAAAGCTGGCGCCCCAGCCCAAAGAAGCGATGACCGCCCCGCACAACAGGCTTTTCTTGAAACTGATCATGGTCACGGCCTTCTCAATTCTGGATGAACAGGTCGTAGCGACGTTGAACCTCAGCTTGGTGGGCTTGCCACCAGACCGGATCGAAGAACACCACCTTGTCGATATTGGCCGGAGCCGTCGGCAACGTGGCCGCCATGTCTGCAGGAATAATGCCGGTGTCGTAGGCCTTGACGTTGATCGGCGGGTTCGGGATCACGGTCACCAGGGTTGCCTGGCTTTCGGGCTTCATTATTTCGGCGATCAGTTTCATCGCCAGGGCTTTGTTCGGTGCACCTTTTGGCACCACGACGCAGTCGTAATCCAGCAACGCATGGTCATAGGTGTAGTCCACGTTCTCACCGGACTTTTTCAACTCATCAACCCGTGACGCCCAGATGGACAGCGCGTCCACTTCGCGGCTGCGCAACAGTTGTGCAGAGTCGGTGCCGCTGCGCCACCAATTGACCACTTGTGGCTTGATGCGCTCCAGCACTTTGAACGCCCGGTCTATATCCAGCGGGTAGAGTTGTTTGGGTGAAACACCATCGGCGATCAACGCCAGTTCCAGCGTGGTGTAAGGCTGGCGGTAGAGGGAGCGCGAGGCCTTGATTGACGGGTCAAAGAACTCTTGCCAGTTCTTCGGGGTCGGGCCGGTCGCATCTTTTGCCCAGGCCAATACGGTGGAATAGGCGTTACTGGCGATCCAGTTTTTGCCGTAGAAGTTCGAGGCCACGCCATCGGTGCTGATCACCGAATAGTCCAGTGGCTCGGTCAGCCCCTGCTCTTGGGCCAGCACGCAATCATTGGACGCCAGCTCGACAACATCCCACTTGGGCTTGCCCGACATCACTTGGGCGCGCACCGCCGCAAGGCCGTCCATGTTGTCTTCTTTGATGGTGATGCCCAGTGCTTTTTCCGCGGGCTTCAGATACGCCGTACGCTCGGCATCCTGTAGCGCCCCTCCCCAACCCGCAAAGGTGACGGTATCGGCCGCCTGTGCGTGCACGCTTGCACCGAAGGTAATGGCCAGCGCAAGACTGGCCATGGGTGTGTTGATTAATCGCATTTTCAACTCCTGAGTTTGTTGTAATTAGACAGTTGAATAAAACGCCGGCCGTGTTGGCCCGAATCACTCTTTTTATAATGAGCGCAGGCAATGTCACACCTGCACGGGTTGCTTCTTTTTCGCTGGAACCTTGGTCGTTATGAAGCGTCTTTGAATCGATACCAGGCATAGGCCATACGCTGGCCCATGCGCAAAAACGGTTGGAACGGGAAACGCTTGGGGCATTGATGAAGAAAGTCCACCTCGGTCGGATGCGGATCGCCGGTGACCATCTGTGCAAGACGCTTGCCCACCTGCAATGAAAATGAAACACCGCTGCCGGCATAGCCGCCGCCGGCGAACACGTTGTCCAAATCAGGCACTTTGCAGACAAATGGCAGCGAGCTTTCACTGACGGCGACCCAGCCGCCCCAGTTGTAATCGACCTGGATTCCTTCGAGCATCGGGAACTTGCGTGACAAAGCGTCCTGCAGGTTTTGCCGGTGCTTCGGGCTTTCGGCTTCGCGCCCGGTAATGGCGCTGCGCCCGCCAAACAAAATGCGATCGTCGGGCAAACGCCGATAGTAAGACAGCAGATGGCGGGTATCGAACATGCACTCACTGCCAGGCAGTGTCTGGCGCTTTTCTTCAGCGCTGAGGGGGCGCGTCACGATAATTTGCGAGTGAACCGGTAACACACGCCCCGCCGTTGCACGATTAAGCGCCGTGGAGGTGTAGCCATTGGTGGCGACCACCACCTTGCGCGCCGTCACCACCCCGCCCGGCGTCACCAGCCGGTGGCTGCCATTGGCGCTGGTCCAGTCGACCACCGGCGAACCCACGTGCACGGTGGCCCCCGCCTCACGGGCCAGGCGATGAACGCCCCAGGCCAGTTTCAACGGGTGCATGGAAAAGCCGTCGGGCATGTACAGCGCGCCAAATGACTCAGCACCGCGATGCACCGCTTGCACCTGGTCGCCGCTGACCAGTTGCGCGCCATAACCCAGTACATCGTGATACAGCCCCACTTCGCGCTTGAGCGACTCAACATGCTTGGCATTGCTGGCGACCTTGTACACGCCGTCCGGCTGCGCGTCGCAATCAATCTGGCCTTCACGGATCAGCCCACGCACGGTGTTAAGCCCGGCAGTCATCTCGGCAAAATACTGTTTCGCGGTGTTCTCGCCGTAGCGACTGATCAACTGCGCCAGCGGCACTCGCCCGCCAGAGATACGGGCAAAGCTGCCATTACGCCCACTGCAACCCCAGGCCACTTGATTGGCTTCCAGGACCACGGCGCGAATGCCGTGCTCGCGGGCCAGGTGCAACGCACAACTCAGGCCTGTGTAACCGGCGCCAATAATCGCAACGTCGACCTCAATGTCTCCCTTGAGCGGGCCGTCATCTGGCGGCGCTGTACCTGCCGTATCCACCCAGTAAGAAGACGAATGAGGCACTCCGACACCTGGGTGAGCATTGACCAGTGGATCGTACAATTTAATCTCCGTATCGCTGTGCGATATCTATAAATCATTTAATTGCAATGCTCGATCAAATAAATACACCTGTCAATTGCATTAATTGATTTTAAAGCCATTAAATAATCGTGAAGACAGCGAAAAGGAGCGCTAAAAACCGCTATCTATTTGAAAGATATGTTTATTTTTGAATTTAAAGATGCATAACCCCGCCGATGAGCGGAACGTTACGCAGAGGGAGGAAGGACGGGGAAAACCGAAGGTTGAAGTGGTGGCGGGTTGCCCCGCCACCGCGTATCAGAACTCGTAGCTCAAGCGGGTGTAGTAAAACGTCCCTTCGGGTGCCGCCGGTGACAGGTAGCTGTACTTCTGGCTTGGGGTTTGACGCAGGTGGCTGTCAAAGTCATCCGGTTTGCTGTTGAACAGGTTGTTGGCGCCCACCGACACGCGCAGTTGCTTGGTGAAGGCGTAGTTGACGTCCAGGTCTGTGGTCCATTGGGCGCCGAAGGTTTGATCGTATTGCGAGTCGCTGGCCTGTGCGGCGAACTTGCGGTATTCGCCATAACGGGTTTCGTTCAAGGCCACGGTCCACGGGCCGTAGCGGTGAATCGCGCCCAGCACGAACTTGTCTTTGGGGTAGCCATATTCCAGGTAACCACGGCTTTCACGGGTCACGGTTTCAAACCCGTTGGCGTTCTCGTGAACCTTCTCAATGGTGGTTTTAGCACGGGTGTAACCCGCGCTCAGAGCCAGCGAACCGTACTGTTGCAGGTCAAAGTTGTACTTGCCGACGATGTCGACGCCGCGGGTGCGGGTATCGACCGCGTTGGTCATGAACTGCGCCCAGGTGTACTGGCCGTAGCCTGCCTCTGTGAGAATGCGCTCGGCGTCAGGCCCGGAAATACCGCCGCTGAACAGCAGCCGATCACGGATGGAGATCTGGTACGCATCGATGGTCACAGAGGCTTGGTCAACAGGACGCAGCACCAGACCCAGCGAGTAGTTGGTCGACTTCTCAGGCTTGAGTTGTTCAGCGCCCAAGGCGCGGGCCGCCGGGTTGCCGGACGGCAAAATGCGTGTCAGTACCGGGTTGCCATTGGCATCGACGTTGGTGGTGGTGGTCCAGGAGGTGCCGATCTGGCCCAGGGTTGGCGCGCGATAAGCGTTGTTGACGGTGGCACGTAACCCGACCTTGGGCGTGAAGTCATACCGCGCCGACAGTTTGCCCGTGGTCGCCGAACCGAAGTCCGAGTAATGCTCGGTCCGCGCCGCCAGGCCCAGTTGCAGCTTCTCTGTGAGCTGGTTTTCCAGGCCGAAATACACCCCGGCAACATCCCGCGAGTAGGTTCCGGCATCGTCCGGGGTCAAACCTGAGGCCTGTACGCCCCCCACTTGCACACCGTCGATTCCGCCAAACGAATAAGAGTCGGAATCACCCGACTCCAGGCGATAGCGCTCGTTGCGATAAGCGATCCCGGCCGAGATATTCAGCGGGTTGGTCAACCAGTTCACGGGCAAGTCTTTGACGTAGTCCAGCCCCACGTTGGTTTGTTCGTTGATCAGCGTCGCAATCTGGAATTTGGTCGGGCTGGCGATGCCAAAACTGGGGTTGAGGGTGTTGTAGGCCAGTTCGTCATGTTCGTCGCGGCCATAAGTGGCGCTCAGATCGAAGCGGCCCAGGGTGTCGTCTTCATACCGGGTGCCGACCGTCAGCGCGCCATCTTCATAGCGGTAGCGGTATTTGGGAATGGTCCCGTTGGGGTAGATCTCGGTGACGTTGTTCGGGTTGTTGGCCAACAGCTTTGGGGTATTGTTGACCGATTTGTCCTGACCGAACGTGGCGAAGCTGTAGAGGCGCCATTGATCGTTGAGGCCGATTTCGGCATTCGCCGCCAGGTTGTATTTGTCACGCCCTGCACCGCCCCAGCGCGGGTCTTGCACTTGGCCATCGGCGAAATACTTGTCGCCGATATCGTCCGGTTTGTTGTTCAGCGCGTTAAAGCTGACGGTCAGAAAACCGTCCCCCGGCAGCCCCAGGCCGTACCAGCCATCAGCAGTTTTGCTAAAGCCGTCACCCTGAGAAAACTTGCCCAATTGCGTATTGATTTGCCCGCCGCTGTCGCGCTCTTTGAGCACGATGTTGATCACCCCGGCAATCGCATCCGAACCGTATTGTGCTGAAGCGCCGTCACGCAGCACTTCGACGTGGTCGATGGCGCTGATCGGGATCATGTCCAGGTCGACTGACTGCGCACCAATAAATGGCACACCGCCCGACAAGTTCACCACTGCCGAGGCATGCCGACGCTTGCCGTTGATCAACACCAGTGTTTCGTCCGGGGACAGGCCGCGCAAAGAAGCGCCTTTAGGGTCTTGGCCACGGGTTGCGCTCTGGTTTTGCGGAAAGTTGAACGAGGGCAGCAACTGAAACAGCGCCTGGTTGAGGGTCACGGCGCCGGTCTGCACCAGCTCTTCGCTGTTGATCACATCCACGGGGGCGCTGCTGCTCAACGCCGTGGCGTTGGCGCGCCGGGTGCCGATGGCGACCACCCGGTCCAGGGCTGTGGTGGGCGCAGCGTCCTGGGCTTGGGTCCCGGCCTTGTTAGCGCTGGCCGCGCCCTCTTTGATGATAAACGCCCCGTCCGGGCTGACTTGCAGCTGCAAACCGGTGCCGCGCAGGGCCTCGCCAACGGCCTGCTCCGCCGACAACGAGCCATTGATCGCCGCCGATGAATAACGGCTCAATTGCGGGGTAAACGAAATGACTTGTCCGCTCTGGCGGCTGATGTTCAGCAGCACTTCATCCAGCGGGCCGGAGGCAATGTGGTAGACCTGGCGGGCTTCTTCGGCCGCATAGGCGCAGGTCAGGAACAGGCTCGCCAGAGGCCCGATGGCAAAAGCCCGTAGCTGGCGACGTGAAAAGGTGTTGGACGCGCTCAAGGTGACTCTCCCTAAATCTCTGAACAACGCTGCTCCCCGCAGCGCTTACGGGAGAGGTGTGGTTTGGCGCAGAGAAAACTTGCAGATCGTTTGGTTATGTCCTTAGAACTGCGCTTATGCGGAGGTGACGGTGACCCAATAATCACTGCGACGCAGCACCTGGATCGGCAGGGTCCGCGCCAACGTGTCGAGCACCTGTTCGGTTTTATCCAGCCGAAACATGCCGCTGACGCGCAACTCGGCAACCGCAGGGTCGATACGCAGCACACCGCCGCGATAAGGCCGCAAGGCCTCGATAATCTGTGCCAGCGGCACATCCCGTACTTCGAGCAAACCATCGACCCACGCGGCGGCACCCAGGCTCATCACGCGAACAGGACTAAACCCGTAGCGGTCATAAGAGACCTCATGCCCGGTTTGCAGTTGCAGGGTTTCCAGCCCCTGGCGAGCGATCTGCAGCGCGCCTTTGAGCGCCACCACCAGCCCCTGCCCTTCGCGTTCACGTACGGTCAAGTCACTGCCCAGCACGTGGATCAACGCCTGCGGCGTCACCAGTTGGAAAGGCGTTACCGGATTGACGGCGACCTTGACCCGCAGTTCCCCATCGAGCAATCGGACGATCCGGTGCGGGCCGCTGAAATCCAGATCGACCGCGCTTTTGGCGTTCAAGTACAGCTCGCTGCCATCGGGCAAACTCACCGTACGTCGTTCAGCGGTGCCGGTTGAAACGTCCGCAGTCAGTTCCCCCAGCGCGGTGCGCTGGCTGACCAACAAGCTGGCGCCCAACGCCACACCGGTACAGGCCAGTGCGCCTTGCAATAGTTTGCGGCGGCTGGTGCCAGGGGTAGTCAGGGCCTGTTGCAGCACCTTGCCGCTGACCCCTTGGGCAATCGGCACCTTAAAAACCCCCAGACGGGTTTCCAGTTGCGCGCAGAGTTGTTCATGCCGCGGATCTTGCGCGCGCCACTGCCGGTAAGCCTGCCAATCAGCCTCGCTGGCATGGCCTGAACGCAGCAATACAATCCACCGAGTCGCGTTGTCGATCACGTCGTCGTGTTGGTTTTCGATGTTCATGTCATTCCAGGCAAGCTCGCAGGCAGCGATTGACTGCCTTGGTCATGTAGTCACTGACCGAGCGTTGGGAAATGCCCAATTCAGCGGCAATTTCAGGGTAAGTCAGGCCATTGACCTGAGACAGCAAAAAGGTGGCCTTGACCTTGGCCGGCAAGCCATCCAGCAACTGGTCAATGCATTGCAACGCCTCAATCATCTGCGCCAGGTCTTCGGGCGAAGGCGCTTCGTACACGTCATCCAGTTGCAAGGCATCGAGATAAGCCCGCTCCAGATCGCGACGGCGCCACAGCTGATACATCAAGCGCTGGGCAATGGTGGTCAGCAGCGCCCGTGGTTGGCGAATGGGTACTACGCCGGGCGAAGTCAGCAACTGGACAAACGTATCGGCGGCAATGTCTTCGGCGTGGGCGCTGGAGTCGAGGTGGCGGCGCAGGCGTGTGCACAGCCATTGGTAATGACTGCGGAATAATCCGCCCACGTATTCACTGTGAGAAGTGTCGGCGCCGGACATGGAGACTCCAATCAGGGTGAGATGCGCTGTGTGTCCGGTGTACCGGCGGGGAAATGCTATCAAAAGGCGTTATTCGCTAATAATACTTAAAATGTATTTTTATATAACTTTTTGTATTGATCAGCGGCATCTCTGCCACTACCACGGGCAGGGTAAATGCCTGCCCGCAATACAAGCAAAACTCTGCTCTATGGGTATGTGACGCGAGGGGGTCTTTTCTTGCAGTTTTTTTTAAAAAAAAACGGGGGCAGGAACTCTGCCCCCCATGCCACTTGCATTGCAATCAAGGCGTCGGAGCCTGCACCGGTAAATAGGTATCTAATTTTCCGCCCAAACGGCTGATGATGAGCGTTATTGAATCGGCATTGGAAAGGATAACGCTGGCTCGTTTAACCGGGTCGGCCAAGAACACATCACGTGCATCGTCCAACCGCGTGGTGCCCGTAACGAACAGAATACGCTCTACTGCGCTTGCTTCGAGCGGGGGCTCAGAGCCGTCCCGGGAGAACAATTTGTCGCGTGGTGTGGTCAGGGAAAGGGTATTGCGCTGAAGATCACTTATTCTTTGTTTGGAAACAGCACCAAAGGCGGGGTTGTTTTTCAAGAGCTCAACAAACGGATAGGCCACGTTCATGTATTGAATATCTTCCGTGAAGAACTTTTGATGAGACAACTCATGGATCAATGTGACTGCCCGGTAGTGATTGTTAAAGTCAAAGGGTGGCAAGGTGGCTTCCAGCCATTCATGATCACTCGCGTTCAAGTTGTCTAACGGGGTATTGAAGAAAAAATCTGTCAGGTACACGTATTTATGTGTGTCATTCGGGTCAATAAACGCGACAACGCCATCGTCCGGCCTTTTAGCCTTGACCTGCAGGAAACGCTCGGAATTGACAGGGTTCATGGAAGGCTTGCTCATGCGGGTATAGATCAAGTCGATAGCCAGATCCACGGTAAGAATCTGACGCTCTGTCAACGTCGGCATATTCAAGTAATCAGCCAACCACAAACGATACTGAAGCGCTTGCGGATCCAGTGCTTTCATCGCAGTAAGTGTTTGCTTTGCTCCGCTCAGGTACTCCATGGCCAATTGATGAGCCATTTGAATCATCAAGGCTTTGTCAGGTGATAACCGTCGGATGCTCTTGATACCTCGGGCCTGAATCGTGTAATCGTGAACATCACGACCACTCGAATGCCTGGAATAAGCAGGACCTCCGCCCAATAAACGTTCCCGGGGATCCAGTTCCCATTTTTGCCACGCATTCAACTTGACCGCAGGGCCTTCACGGTTTTCACCTAAATAGATTCTCCAGCGATTTTCAGACTCAGTGACACGAAATACCTTGCCGGCCAACACGATGTAATACAGGCCTCTTGGCTTGCTGTGATACAGATGAGTTGAAACCTCATGCTCCATGGCATCCAGTGAAACAGTGTTCTCACTGTAGGCGTCCAATGCCGCTAACTGTTTTGCATTAAACATGTTTTTTTGGATGACGATGTCATCGACCTTCGGGCTTGGCTCGGGTAGCGGCAGGGTTAGCGGCGAGTCAATGTCAACCTGTTCGAGAACAGGTGACTCAGGCAAGGGCAACAAGCGATTGTCTGGCTGTCTTTTCGGGCCAGGAATCAACAACATAAATGCCGTCACAAACGTCTCGATCGCCTCGCCCCACTGGTGTTTGCTCACGGCCCTCCCCCCGGCCTTTAACAGGCCAAGTGTTTGTGCCACAAAGAAGGGAATATTCAACACAGCCGGTAAAAAAGGTGCGACAAGCCCCATTGCTGAATCAATGCCTAAAGACATTAAGCCCTTGAACGTTTTCCAGTCAGCCTCCTCTGTGGAGAGCGCTTGCTGTTCTGCCAAATCGATCAACAGGTCGTAATTATCGTCGTACAGTTGCAACAGCAGATTGTTCTGAATGGGTGTGTTTGAAATACTCGCTGGAGCGGGTGTACTGGACACATCAAACGAAAAGAAATCCAGGCCAATGTAAATAATGTGCGGTTCATTGAAGCCACCGTTGTCATATTTTTTCCGGTTCTGCGGGTCCAGTCGTTTCAGAACACGTTGCTGCAAAGTTTCGCGCGAGCGCAGGTCAATCAGAAAACTGGCTTCGTTCGTATATTCCTTGAACGTAAAGTCTTGTGCATACAAGGTCCACAAAATAAATGGGCCATCACTTGATGAGACGGGGGCAATTAAATACATACCCTTGACAAGATCAGGTTCTGAATCGGGTGAGGCGAGCAATTTCAACTGCCGTATGCTGATGAGGGTCCCGTTGAGAGGTTCGCGGGCAACAGCATCTGGCATATCAAGAACATGCTTTATAAAGTTATACGCTTTGTCACTTAACGTATGCTCCAGCTTTGCCCTGAACGCTGCTTCCAGAGCGTGAGGAGGCAGCTGTTTGTAAAATAGTGCGCAGCGCCCAACACGCTCCCGGCCGGAATTGTGAAGTTTTTGTTTCAGCAATGTTCTGTATTTGCCACCAATGTTCAACTTGCGCACAAGCGACTTTACATAGTGTTCATCAATGCCACTCGGGAGGGGTGTCGTACCGGTTGAGCTTGCTTTCAGGTGGCCCTTCAATTGACTGAAACCGGTCAGGGCAAATGCTGTCAATGTTTGCGTCTCATGAGAAACCGCAGAGCCCATGGCCGCTATTTCCGCTGACCAACCAGGGCTGATGACTTGTGTCAGAGTAATAGTGATTTCATCTGGCGTCAGTGAGAGATCTGGAAAATCGAGAGCCAGTTGAACCTTGAGAGCCTCCAGGGCGTAGGCATTGATCTCGGGTATATCGTACAGATAATCATGATTGTCTCTGACCACATCACGGTAACGTTCAAGTAAACGTATATATTCAATTTGCTCGTCAACCGTGGCCATACCTAATGTTATTGGTAATGCCTTTTTAAATAGTGTGGTATCAACTTGCTGGATAATTGTCGACACATCCAAACTCTCGCGGAATCGCTCCACGTAGCTTTGAATGGTATTTTCAAGGCCCTCACTGGACAATCTTGCTGTGACACCCTCCATAAGAGCCACACCGACCTCTCTGATTTGCTGATCAATAAAGCTGCGTGACAAGGTATCCATATAGTCATCTTCAATCAGGAAAAAACTGAACAAGGCGCCCTGCTCACCTGACAGCTCTGACAGATGACCGAACACGCTTCCCAGCGCGTTTTTCTCGATGTTATTCAATAGGGTCATGCAATCTGTTTTATCAAAAAGGCGCGTATTTAATGCCGACTGACAGGCGTCAAGTGTATCGAACACTTCAAACTTATGACCTGGCGACCAAAAAATAACATGCCCTGCACATTCGGATTCCAGGCCTCCGCGCTCAGTAATGAGAAAACAGTTTTCCACATTAACATTAATGCCAGCCGACGCTGAGTACAGCACCACACTGTAGACATCCGGAACAAAGTAAAAGAAAGTAGTTCGCTCAGCGCGTTTTCGTTGCGTCTGAACACCCGCAATGTAACTGGCTTCGCGCACGCCTAACGAGTCGTTATAACTGAAAAAGTAATAGCCGCCTGCCCATATCAACGTGGATTTGAAAATAGCTAATCGATCTGCCTTCGTAAAAATATCGACCTCAGGCGATCGACTATAGAAAAACGAGTTCAGATAGAGATCCAGTTTTTGGCTGAAATCGCGGGTAATTTCCGCCATCAGTTGGTGGAGGGCTGCACACTCTGCCGCATCCAGAGAGATGGTTTTTCCATCGACCTGGCCGACACGCTCAAATGTGACCCGTGTTTTATCATCGGGCAATGATGTATGACCGGTCAGGTTTTCCAAAAAAACGTCAATCATGGGGCGAGAGGTGAGCGGCGTCCGATTGAGGCCTTGTGAACCGTTAAATACAATCACCCTCAAGGCTTCAGCATCTACCAGCCCCGCTCGGCCCATAAGCGCCCAATCCTCCTGCATGAGTTCCTTGACGCATGTCCGAATTGTTGGAAAACCTTTAAGGAAAAAGCCTATATCATCACGTAACGATTCAAGACGCGCCCTGACTAAGGACAATGGCACTTTTAATTGTTCAATGGCTTCTGTCGGGGTTTCAAATGCAGTTTCACCGATGGAAAAACGTGAGCTCCAGCGATTATTAATAGCCCCCTCCAGCAGTTCAGGATTTATCAGCAGACGAATATCCGACGCCTGGTCCAGCACAGAGTGTGTAAAGCTGGCGTAATCTTGGGACGTGTAAGAACTTATCTGAGTGGCGGTATTTTTCAGAAAGGAAGTAAGCCCGTTAATGTCATCACTCATTCGTGTGCGTACACTGCTTGCCAAGACGGCAAACAAGTCAATGGCCCGTAAACCAAACTCAATATTCAGTTGCAGGCCTTTAGCCAATCGGGCACGGTCCTTGAAACTTATATAGCGGGTTAACGAAGCCTCAGACAAAGGCAGTTCTTTCAAGGACGTGTCAGATCGCAAGGCTTTAAAACGAGGCAGGTTCTCACGTGTGAAATCGAACCAGTCTCTGTAGAACTTCAGGCCTTGATCCCCCATCACCAGTAAGCTGCGCTCGTGACTGTCGATGAAAAAGCAATACCAACCCGCCAAAGGGATTGGATCACCCTTTACGCCCGCCAAGTGCAGAGTCGCCGAGTTCACGCTGGATGACTCTATGCCCATCGCGCATTCATACACCGCGTTGAAGTCGTTTTCGGTCATTGAACCGACATGCCGGGCTTGCATCAGCGCATCCATAAAGCGATCTCGCAGGGCATGTTTGGTGCACTCATGCAAACTCAGCTCAGGATAGATGGGAGAATCCCAGTACTGGGTAATCGATGCTTCAAGTTGACTGTCCAGATTGTTAGAAACCTGTCCAATAGAACGTAGAAACTCAAGCTCCAGTACTTCACGACTTTTCCCCTTTATGCCCCTGCTATTGGCAGAACGAGAAAACTCATAATCATGTAGACCGGAGAAACTGCCCTTCAAAAAAAATTCAAAAACCAGGTCTGCCACAGGGTTGTGCACCCGGTTCTGGTTTTCTGCGACATTGGGTTCCAGGGCCCCATTGGCCTGAGCATTAAGTTTTTCAATTACCACTGTTCGAGCAGAAGGCACACCCGACAATAGACCCAAGACATTTTGCAGGTCGATTGTTCGCTCAGACTCAAATAAAGAACTGGTGGTCCCGAATACAGAGCCCGATATCGGTTGTTTTACAACATTAAAATCACCTGCTTTCAATAAATGCGGACGTGCATCCATTGGAAGAAAATGCATGACTTGGGCTTTACTGTTGCTCAGGTGTTGACGATAGGTCTCAGTCAGAGACTGCCAACTGGAAAAGGTTTCCAGCCCGTTCACCAACGAGAACAACACGTAGGTATCCGTGTCTTTAAGCCCTTTGGACAGTGTGAAGGCCCCTCTGAAATACCCTTTGCGAGTGTTGGATGCGCCACGATAAAAAAGAACTTCGCACACATGCATCGGATCAGGCTGACCGGTGCGGCTATCTTCAGTTTGAAGCAGCACTTTATTTAACCAACTGCGTTGATCCGGGCTTAAGGTTCCGGCTAAAAACTGCTCATTCACTTGGGCCAGAAAACGCTCTTTGATCGCATTTTCCGAATAGTAATAGTTTGACGCATCGGTCATAGGTCCGTCCTTGTCAGGAGGGCCTGCCCTGCTGAATAGCAAGGCACAAGCCCCTATGAGTGGGGACAGTACGCGGAACATGGGGGCGACAATGACTACATATTGCTATACCTGCCAGTCGGAGAAAGTGCTGAGGTAATCAGTTAGTGACTGCCTGCGCTAAAGCCATCTGATGCACTTTGAAAGAGGCCGCCAGCAACACCTGACGCTCCAGCGTTCCTTCATCCACTGCGCTCACAATCGCCTCGGCAATGGCATCGAGCCCTGACTCGCTGGACACCAACAACAAATGCGCACCCGCCGCCAGCGAAGCCACGGCCGTATCGGTCAAGGTATTACCCCGCAGGATGGACACTGCGTCCAGGTCATCTGAAATGATCAGCCCGCCGAACCCCAGCGTGTCACGCAGCAAGGCAATGACCTTGGCCGATGTCGAGGCCGACTGATCCGGGTCAATGGCCGGGAACACCGCCGGGCCTGGCATCACCGCTTGCACACCGGCTCCAATCACTTGTCGGAACACCTGGAGGTTGTCGTCAAGCAACTCCAGCGGGCCGTGCACGGCAGCCAAGGCAATGGCCGGGTCATGCTCAGTGGCGTAGTGACCCGGAAAATGTTTAGCCGTGGCAATGACCCCGGCACGCTGAACCCCACGGATAAAGGCACAGGAAATTCGACTGACCTGCACCGGGTCATCACCCAAATGCCGGTTAAGCAACCAGGGATTGATGCCAGTCACCACATCGACAATCGGCGCGAGGAACATATTGACGCCTAACCGGCGTGCCACAGTGGCCATTTCATAGCAGCGCTGTTCAATAACCTCTGCACTCAGGTCTTTGAGTTGCGCCCTTGAAGGAATAGCCGGAACCAATTGGTGCAGGCGCTCGATGCCACCGAGTTCTTGATCCACCGCGATCAATACCGGCCCACCGGCCAATGCCGCGACGTGTTGAGTGAGGCTGGCCAATTTGGTTTGCGTCTCGGCGTCGCGACGGGCCTGGGTCATGGCCCTGCCGATGTACTCATCCCGTGTTTCGCCCAACAACACCGAGACGCCACCACGGCTTAAATGGCGACGGACAGGCTCATCCAGATTCAAATCGCCGATGGCGGGCAACAATACCGAATACGCAGCCCGCAGCAGTTCACCTGACATTACGACTCCTTAACCGCTGTTTGACGCGTGACGAGCCGCCACGCATGATATCGATCACCTTCGAGCACAAAACCAATTATCAATGCTCGTTTATGCTCAATTTAAACAGGATTCAAGGGATGTCAATGCTCACTCATGAGAGTTTCCCCGGAGAGCGGCAAACCCTGATCGCCCAACGGCTGGCGACTCACGGTCGGGTGGTGGCTGGGGAGCTGGCTCAGGAATTTAACGTTTCCGAGCACTCAATCCGTCGAGATCTCGCGGCGCTGGCGCAAGCAGGGCTGTGTAAACGGGTGTACGGAGGGGCCATTTCATTGGCGCCTGAGCGACCTGTGAAGGACAGGCAAACGCAACACATCGAGCGCAAAAGCTCGCTGGGCCAGGCGGCAGCGACGCTGATCAAAGCGGGCCAGCACGTGTTTATCGATGGCGGCACCACCAACGCCTGCATAACGAGCGTAATCGATCACAATATTGCAGTTTGCGTCACCACCAATTCGCCCGCCATTGCCCTGCAACTGGACATGCTGCCGTTGGCCGAGGTGATCTTGCTGGGCGGGCGCCTGGACAAAACCTCAGGCAACATCCATGGCCTGAGCGCGATTCAACAATTGGCCCATTTCAATTTTGATCTGTGCTTTTTAGGCGCCTGCGCCATTGATGCCAGCAAGGGCGTGACGGCGTTCAACATGGACGAAGCAGAGTTCAAGCGTGCTGTCGTGTCGCGAAGCGGGCAAATTGTGGTGGCCGTGACCAATGAAAAACTGTCCAGCATTGCCCACTACCACGTGGCCGCCTGCGAAGAGTTGAGTGTGCTGGTGGTGGAACATGACGCCCCGGCAGAACGGCTGGAGCCTATTCAGGCCAAGGTCTCGACAGTTGTGGTCGCGAGCTGAGATCCAGAGATCGCGCGGAGCTGCCCCGTCTTCAACGCCGCGCTGTCGCGCAGCAAACAGGCCACTGTAGTCGCTGACGAGGTACGAAGGCTGCGATCGGCCAGCGTGGTTTAACGGGGCCTCTTAGATCAAGATCACAAGTCAGATCAAGATCAAAAGATCGCGAGACAAGCTCGCTCCTACAGGGCCTTTAGAATCAATAACTTATTCTGTTTTTTGATAAGAGGGGCCGCAGCCTGCGACCTTTATCAATCTATCCGCGCACAGAGAAAATCCACCAGCGCCCGCACCTTGGGCGACGGGTGTTTGCTCGCGGGCCAGAGCACATAAAACACCCCGCGGTGCTCCACATAATTTTCCAGAATCAGTTGCAGGCGGCCATCGGCCAAGGGCTCGCGGATGGCGAATTCCGGCAGATAAGTAACGCCCAATCCTTGCAGCGCAAAACACACGCGGGTTTCGACGTTGTTGCAGATCATCGAGGTGGGCAGTTGCAATTCGGGCTCGCCAGGGGCTTGGCGCAACGCCCATGTTTCGAGCTTGCCGCTATTGGGCCAGCGATAGTGCATGCAGGTGTGCTGCAACAGATCAGCCGGGACCTGTGGCGTACCCCGCAGTGCCAAATAATCGGGCGACGCCACCACCTGCATAGCAAACGAGCCCAGGCGACGGGCCGACAATCTTGAATCGACGGGATTGCCAATGCGCACCACGGCATCAAAACCTTCTTCGATCACGTCAACCCTGCGGTCAGTAAAATCCAGGTCCAGCTCAATCTCGGGGTAGGCGCGCATAAATTCGCCGAGCACCGGCAACACCAGCGAGCTGACCATCGGCAGGCTCACCCGCAGGCGCCCGCGCGGTGCAGCAGAAGCTTGCGACAGTTCCTGCTGGGCGGCTTCGATCTCAGCGAGGATGCGTCGGCTGCGCTCCAGAAACAACGCACCTTCCGCGGTCAACGTCACGCTGCGGGTGCTGCGATGAAAAAGCCGCACACCGAGCTTTTCTTCGAGCCGCGCCACGCTTTTACCGACTGCCGAGGCTGACACCCCCAACAGTCGCCCCGCCGCCACGAAGCTGCGGGTTTCAGCGACCTGAACAAAGACCACGAAGCCATTCAGGCTGTCCATTGCATCCCTCGTCGTTTGATTGCGGACACTAAAGTCCGCACATCAAGGAACTGTATCCAGCTTTTTCTTTAATCTCGACCTTTCTATTGTCAGGCCACGACTTATTAGCCCAGGAGTGACCATGACCGCTTTCACCTATCCCCTGCCCCAAGGCGTTACTTCGGCGCAGCAATCTGAACGTATCCAGGCCGTTGTCCAGGAGGCGCTGGATGACCAACGGCTGTATGCCCGGGCGGGCGTCTCCTACGGCATGGGCGCTTCGAGCATCAGCCTGGAAGAAAACTTGCGCCGCATTGCCAGCGTGCCATTGCTGTTTGAGCCAGGTACTCAATGGCGCTATTCGCTGCCCACCGATGTCCTCGGTGCCTTGGTTGCGCGCATTCAAGGGGTGCCGCTTGACGACGCTATCAAGCAATTGGTGACAGGGCCATTGGGCATGCTCGAAACCGGTTTTACCGCACATGCCCCACAGCGAGTAGCCGCCGCCTACGTCAATGGCCAACCACCGCATCGACTTGGCGAGGGTGAATGTGTGCCAGTGGTTGAAGGCACCGCAGGCATTGATTACAGCCCTGAGCTCATCTTCGATGCGGGCGCTTTCCCTTCAGCAGGCGCTGGCATGTCCGGGCGCTTCGTCAGCGATCTGCGCGATGCGGTCTACGGTGGTCTGGCGGTGCGTCCATGAGCCGCAGCGCAAGCCAGGCTGATACTGAGCGCCTGCCATTGGCCCCGCTGCTGGCACTGGCCATGACCGCTTTTATCATCATCCTCACCGAAGCCTTGCCCTCCGGGCTGCTACCACAAATGGCCGAAGGCCTGGCTGTTTCCGAGGCGTGGGTGGGCCAGACCGTGACGATCTACGCCATCGGCTCGCTGTTGGCAGCCATTCCGTTGACTGCCGCCACGCAGGGCATGCGCCGGCGCCCATTGCTGTTGATCGCGATTGCCGGTTTTGTGGTGGCTAACACCGTGACGACGCTGTCTACCAGTTATGCGCTGACAATGCTGGCGCGCTTTCTTGCAGGCATGTCGGCGGGGTTATTGTGGGCATTGCTGGCGGGTTATGCCGCACGCATGGTGCCGCCCCATCAACAAGGTCGGGCGATTGCAGTAGCAATGGTCGGCACCCCGCTGGCCCTGTCGCTGGGTGTTCCGGCGGGCACGTTCCTGGGGGCGTTGGTGGGTTGGCGTATCTGCTTCGCGATCATGAGCGGGCTGGCCGTACTGCTGATGTTCTGGGTGCGCTTGCAAGTGCCGGATTTTGCCGGGCATACATCAGAAAAGCGCCTGCCGTTGCGTCAGGTATTCCAGTTACCCGGCGTACGCTCGGTGCTGTTGGTGGTGCTGGCTTTTGTCCTGGCGCACAACATTCTCTATACCTACATCGCGCCGTACTTGGGCGCGGCAGGCATGGCCGGGCGTACGGGCTTGGTGCTGTTGGTGTTTGGCTTGACGTCCCTGCTGGGCATTTGGCTTATCGGTGTCTTGATCGATCGTCATCTGCGCATGCTGACACTCACCAGCGTTGCCGTTTTTGCCCTTGCAGCCCTGGCATTGGGCCTTGCAGGCAAGGTGCCGGGCATTGTTTACCTGGCGGTGGGCGCTTGGGGTTTGGCCTTCGGTGGCGCCGCCACCCTGTTTCAAACCGCCATGGCCAAGGCGGCTGCCCCCGCGACAGACGTCGCCCAATCAATGCTGGTAACCGCCTGGAATACCGCCATTGCAGGCGGTGGGATTCTCGGCGGCGTATTGCTGGAGCAACTGGGTGTCAGCGCCTTCGCCCCGGTGGTGCTGGTGCTATTGGTGGCGAGCTTTTGGGTGGTGTTGAAGAGCAGATAACTACCCTGAAAACTGTAGGAGCGAGCTTGTCTCGCGATCTTTTAAAAGATCAAAAGATCGCGAGGCAAGCTCGCTCCTACAGGGCCTTTACAATCAATAAGTTACTTATTAGACAGGGCAATCCACCAATACTTGCAGGGTCTGTTGCGAGCAGCGCTCGACCCGTGCCTTGACGCCGTATACATCGGCAAACAATTGCGGGGTCAGTACATCCTCTGCGGCGCCAAAGCCCATGATTCGCCCGTCACGCAACACCGCAATGGTGTCGGCATAACGCGCCGCAAGGCTGATGTCGTGCATCACGATCACCGCGATCAATTGATGCTGGCGAACCATGTCGCGCACGCATTCCATCACCCGCAGCTGGTAGCTCAGGTCCAGCGCGCTGGTGGGCTCATCCAGCAGCATGACGCTCGGACGACGCGCAATCAGTTGCCCCAGGCTGACCAGTTGCCGCTGCCCGCCCGAGAGCGCATTGAGCATGCGATCCGCCAGGTGTTCAATGCCAATGCGCTGCAAGGCGGCATAGGCCTGTTCCAGGTAATCACCGCCGCTGCCACCGACACGCAAGGCCGCCATGACGCTTTCGATCACACTGAGCCCCAGCCCCGGCGGCAGGTGTTGCGGCATGTAAGTGATGAGTCGCGCTCGCTCCGACACCGACATCGTCGTCAGTTGCCGGTCTTGCAAGCTGACCGTGCCCTGCAAGCGTTCAAGCCCCGCCAGGCCGCGTAGCAACGTGGATTTGCCGGCACCATTGGGCCCGATCAACGCGGTGAGAGTGCCGGGTTGCAGCTCGGGCAATGACGCATCTGCAATCACCACGCGACGGCCATAAGTCACCTGAGCATGGCTGATCACTAAGCCTTGAGCACTCATAGCTGCCGACCCCGCTTGAACACCAGCGCCACAAAAATCGGCACGCCCACCAAAGCGGTGACAATGCCGACCGGCACGATCACCCCCGGCATGATGATTTTGCTGACCACCGAGGACAGTGACAGCAAGAGTGCCCCCACCAGCGCGCTGGCCGGGAATAGAAAGCGCTGGTCTTCACCAATCAAAATGCGCGCAATGTGCGGGCCTACCAGGCCGATAAAGCCAATGGTCCCAACAAAGGCCACCGCCGTCGCCGACAGCAAGCTGATGCGCAGCAGCGAGAAAAACCGCAGCCGACGCACGTCAACGCCAAAGCTTTGCGCGCGGTCTTCGCCCATGCGCAACAAGGTCATGCGCGAAGACGCGTGCAGCGAAAACGGCAAGATCAGCGCCAGCACCACAGCGAGAATGCTCAGTTTGTCCCAATTGGCCCGCGCGACGCTGCCCAGGCTCCAGAACACCAATTGTTGCAGCACATCTTCAGTGGCCAGCAACTGCAACAGCGCCACCAGCGCGTTACAGCTGAACACCAGGGCAATGCCGAACAGCACCAGGGTTTCGACCCCTGCCCCCCTTAATCGCGACATGCCATGCAGCAAAAACATCGAGCCACAGGCAAACACGAATGCGGACAACGCGACGATAGAATCGCGGCTCAATAAAGCGCTGCTGACCGGAAAAACAATGATCAGCGAAGCACCCAGCGCAGCCGCCGACGACACACCGAGGGTAAAGGGGCTGGCCAGCGGGTTATTCAGGATGGCCTGCATTTCTGCACCGGCCAGTGACAGCGCGGCGCCTACCAGCACCGCCATCAGCGCGTAGGGCAAGCGCACATTCCAGATGATCACCCGGTCAGTCACGGCCAAGTTTTGTGGGTGCAACAGGCCGTCGACCAAAGCCCCAAGGGTCATCCCCGAGGAGCCGGTCGACAGATCGAGCAACACCGCCGCGACCAACGCAATGCCGATACCCGCCAACAAGCCGACCCGTCGCGCCAGCAGACGCCGGTAGCCGTGGCTGGCAGCGGCCACGGCGGGGTTCAGGTGCGCGGTCATTTCTGCTCACTGATCCAGTATTGGCCTGCCAGTGGCATGCCGAGGAACTGCTGGTTGATTTGCTCCAGCGTGTGCTGCGGGTCAAGGGAGGCGAATTTCTCGGGGTGAATCCACTTGGCCATGGCCTCGATCGCCAGGATGTTGTACGGCGAGTTGTAAAAGTCATGCCACAAGCCATGCACATTGCCTTCGCGAATCGCTCGTAGTTGGGCGAACTCAGGGCGGCTCAACACCTGCTTGAGCGACGCCTGGGCCGTGGCCTGGTCAATGCCTGCGCCCATCATCACGCCCGGCTTTTGATTGCCGGTGAGGATGTAAATGTCCGGATCAGCCTTGAGCGCATATTCAACACTGATATCGCCCAGTGCACCGGGCACGACGCCAGCGGCAATATTGCGCCCGCCCACCAGGTTGATCAGTTCGCCCATGCCGCCTTTGCCCGTGGTATGCCCGGGGTTGGCCCAGACCCCGGCCAGCAGTTCGAGAAACACGCTTGGGCGTTTGCTGTCGTCGATTGCGCCCAAGGTTTCGGTGATGTGGTCAATGTGCTGCTGGTAGAAATCCAGGAAGGCATTAGCTTCAGTTTCACGTCCCAACGCCTTACCCAGTGCGGTCATGCTGTCATGGGTGCCCTGAACCGGGTTGACCCGAAAGTCGACAAACAACACCGGGATGCCAGCTTTTTCGAGGATATCGGCTACCGGGCTGTGCTCGGTCGGGCCATGCCCGGAGATGCTGAACACCGCCAGGTCCGGCTTCAGCGAGAGGATTTCCTCGGCGCTGACGCTCTGCTCCGAGGCCTGGCCAATCAGCGGAATGTCTTTGACCTCTGGAAACTTCGCCACGTAAGCGGCGTAGGTATTGGGGTCAAGTTTGCGCAGGTCGTTCTGCCAGCCCACGACACGCTTAAAAGGCTGATCGCGGTCAAGAATGGCCAGCGTCGAAATCAATCGACCCTCGCCCAGCACCACCCGCTGCACATGTTCCGGCACGTCGACCACCCGACCCAGCACGTCGGTGACGTCTTTAGCCCAGGCCGACGACACCATGCCGAACCCGCCAACGATTAACACCACCAGCAATGACCACACGCGTGTAAACGATTTGGACACGATTAATCTCCCACTAAATGAAGGGCTCACACGTCGCTCCAGCGACGCAAGAGGTTGTGGTACACGCCGCTGAGTTGCAGCAGCGACTCGTCATCGGCCTGTTGTGCGTTCAGGCGCTGAATGGCTACATCCATGTCGAGCAACAGGCTTCGCTGGCTGTCTTCGCGGACCAGGCTTTCGATCCAGAAAAATGCGGCCACCCGCTCGCCGCGGGTGACGGGATTGACCTTGTGCACGCTGGTGCCGGGGTACAGCACCAGATGCCCGGCCGGTAACTTGACGCTGCGCTCGCCAAAGGTGTCGCGGATCACCAGTTCGCCGCCGTCGTAGGTCTCGGGATCAGTCAAAAACAAGGTGGCAGACAGGTCGGTGCGTACCCGTTCGCGCACACCTTTAATGCCGCGAATGGCGTTGTCGATATGAAAGCCGAACGCCTCGCCACCGCTGTAACGATTGAACAAGGGCGGATAAATCCGCTTGGGCAGCGCCGCCGACATAAACAACGCGTTCTCGGACAACCGCGCGAGGATGCGCTGGCCAAACAACAAGCCCAGCGCCGAATCCTCGTTCAATTGGCGGTTGAACTTGTCACGGGCCGAGCGCTGCCCGGCCGTGACTTTGCCATCCACCCACGGTTCAGCCAGCAGCCGCGTGCGCATCTCGTCCACTTCGTCGGCGGTGAAGACGTCGGCAATGTCGATCAGCATGCGCGGCTCCCGCGCCCGGCAGGCTTAAAAGTCATAGTCGATGCTGGCGGTCAGCGTGCGCCCGGCGCCCGGTACGCCATACAGCTGGAAACCATCCAGCGAGGCGCCGATGCGGCTGAAATAAAAGGTGTTGAACAGGTTGTCGACGTTGAGGTTGACCGTGGTTTGGCGATTGACCTTGTACTGCGCTGCTACGTAGTGCACCCAGTAGCCCGGCGCCTTTTCTTTGTCGCGGGTATAGATCGGCAGCACCCCGGACGGGCCATCGGCGTTGCTGCTGTTGTTGTTCAGACCGCCCACGTATTTGTTGTCGGTGTAACGCCGACGCCCGACATAGTTGGCGCCGTAGCTGAAGCTCAGATCGTCGGTGAAGGCATAGGTGGTCCAGAGATTGGCGGTCAGGTCGGGAACGTTCTTGGCTTCTTCGCCTTTGTTGACGCCCTTGGTCTGATCGCTTTTAAGCGCCGAGAAACCGCTGTAGGCCGTCCAGCGCTCGGTAATATTGCCTTGCAGGCCCAACTCGACGCCGTCGACCCGTTTGGCCGGCAGTGCGCGCACCGGCGAAGCATCGCCTTCGGTGTATTCCCAAGAGTTTTCCAGCTCGGTACGGAAAATCGCCGCCGTCACGCTGATGCCTTTATCCAGCAAATCCCACTTGGTGCCGAGTTCATAGGTTTTTGATTGGGCGGGCTTGTAGCTGCTGGTGCTCGCCGCGCCATAAATCTGGTTGTTGGTCGAGGCACCCACCGCCGATGGCTGCGCCGATTGGCTGTAAGACGCGTAAATAGTGCCGTTTGGCTGGGGTTTGAAGACCACACCGGCACGGCCGCTCCAGGCGCCCGAGGTGTCTTTGATATTCGCCTGGCCGCTCTGGGTGGTTTCGGCGGTCCAGTGGTCGTAGCGCAGCGAGCCCATCACTTGCCACCACTGATTGAGGGTCAGGGTGTCGGCCGCGTACAGCCCGGCGTTGTCGATGCTGGAGCGCGGTTCGTTAAAGCCTTTGGTAGTGTAGACCGTATCAAAGCTGTGTTGCGGGTCGCCCATGTCGAACGTCATGTTCGCCGCCGGGACCTTGGCATTGCGGTGCAGGCCGCCGTAGGTTTCGTGGTACAGATCCAGCCCGGTGACAGCCTTATGGCTGATGGAGCCGGTGTCGAAGGCAAAGCTGAGGTCAGTCTGGTTGTCGAGGATGGTGTAGCGCTTGGACAGGCCGAAATCGCTACCGCGCAATACGCCGTTGGCGGTACTGCCGTTGTTGGTGTAATCGGTGTACACCTTGACCCCGTTGACCGTCGACACAGGGCCCACGCCGACATAACCCAGGGTGGCGCAACGGGTGCCGGTGCAGGTCTTGGAGCCATCCGGGTTGGCGGAGAAAAACCGTGCCGGGGACAAGACCGCGAAGTTGTCAGTCTGTTGCCAGCGCACCTGGTTGGTCAGCAAGGCGCCGTTGTCAAAGTCATGTTCCAGCTTCCCGGTCAGCGAGGTGGTCTCGGTCTGCTGGGTGTACAAACTCGAGTCACCGTACCAATTGTTGCGTTTGACGCCGGGCATGCGTTTGCCATCGGTGCCGCGCAAAATCGGCAAGCCGCCGTCGGGGGTGTTGTCGTCCTTTTGATAGAAGAAATCGAGGTAGGCACGGGTCGGTGTAGACAAGCCCAAGGCCAGCGAGGTGGCAATGCCCCAGCGGTCGTAATCGACGTCATCACGGTCGGCCACCTGGCTTTCATGCTTCATCAGGTTGATGCGCACGGCGCTGGTGTCGGTCAGTTCCTGGTTGATGTCGGCGGTCACCCGGCGGTAACCGTCGGTGCCGACACCGGCTGAGATGCGGTTGGCATCGCCCAAATGGGCTTCCTTGCTCACCAGGTTGACGCTGCCGCCCACCGCTGAAATGCCCGACTCAATCGCGCCGGTGCCTTTGAAGACTTCAGCCTGTTGCAGGTTAAAGGTGTCATTGCGACTCGACATGCCCGCATCGCGCACGCCATCGACTGTCAGGCTTTGCTCGGACGAAAACCCGCGTATAGAGAACAGGTCACCCCAGCCCAGGTTGCCCTCCCCTGACATAAAGGTGATGCCCGGCACGTTGCGCAGAATGTCTTGCAGGCTCTGCGCATTCTGCTCCTTGAGCACTTGTTGGGGCACGATGGTGATACTTTGCGGGGCGTCCAGCAGCGGCGTCATGACTTTGCGCGAGGACACTTCGTCCACCTTGAACGGTGAATCGTAGCTACCCTGAACACTCAAGGCAGGCAAGGTCAGGGCGGCGTCAGCTTGCTCGGCGGCACGGGTTGGCACGCTGAAGACTCCGAGCGCCATCACTCCGATAAAGGGCGCCAGCGTGCCGTTCAAGGCATAAGGGGTATTGCGAACAACAGCCGCATCGGTTGACGATGGCATCGGACCTTCCTTAATTACAATGAATCGCATTTAGATTCGCCATTCTAAAGAGGGTCATTGCCGGCAATTGTTCGACTTTGTATTGGTGACGCATGAAAATCGCCGCCACAACATTTCATTACATTTCGCTGGCCTCGCCATCGCAAAATCCGCTATTGCACATCTTTCCCAAGGCCCAGACGAGTTCACATGTCCAAGCTAGATCACGTATTAATCGTCGATGACGACCCTGAAATCCGCCAACTGCTGGCCGAGTACCTGCGCGATGCCGGCTATCAGACGTCAACGGCTTGTGACGGCAAGGAGATGCGCCGCCGCCTGGAGATGAACGTTATTGACCTGATCGTGCTCGACCTGATGCTGCCCGGTGAAGACGGCCTCAGCCTGTGCCGCACGTTACGGGTGACCTCCAACATCCCGGTGATCATGCTCACCGCACGCGGCAGCCTGATCGACCGCATTGTCGGGCTGGAGATTGGCGCGGATGATTACCTGCCCAAGCCGTTCGATCCGCGCGAATTGCTGGTGCGGATCAAGGTGGTCTTGCGCCGGGCGCAGAGCTTTCCGGAGCGGGCACGGGTCGACGAGGCACCTTATGTGAACTTCGACGGCTGGCGCCTCGATACCCGTGCACGCCAAGTGCTGTCCCCCGAAGGGCTGGTGATCAGCCTCGGCAATTCCGACTACCGCGTGCTGCGCTTATTGTTGCAGCACCCTAACCGCCCGCTGAGCCGGGATTTTTTGCTCAATCATGTGTTCGAGAAAGACAGCACGCCCTTCGACCGCTCGATTGATGTGTGCGTCAGCCGCCTGCGCCAGCAACTGACACCCGAGCTGATCAAAACCGTGCGCAACGAAGGCTACATGCTGACCTCAAGCAAGGTGACCCACGAATCATGAAGCTGATACCGCGCACGCTTTATGGGCGACTGGTGATCATTCTGGTGGCCGGCATGCTCGGCGCCCAGGTGGCCACCAGCAGCATCTGGTATGACGTGCGTCACAGCCAGGTGCTGGAGATCCCGACCCGGCTAATTGCCAGCCGCCTGGCCGATATCGTGCGGGTGTCAGCGTCCAGCCCCGAGAACACCGAGCTGTTGCTGAGCAACTTGAATACGCCTGACTTTCAGTTGACCGAGCGCGATGCGCCCCTCCCCGCCAGCGCGCGGCTGTCGACTCAGGATCAAGCGACTGAAGACCTGCTGAAAAACCTGATCAATGAAAAAACCGCCACTCGCACACCTCTGCGCTTGCTCAACTTGACCCTGCTCGATCAACAGGGCCAAAAAGCCGGGATCAACAGCTTGTTCGGCTCCAGCCCGGTCGCTGGCCAATACGCCCTTGAACTACAACTGCACAACGGGCGCTGGCTGCAGGTGCAGGCCAAGGAAGACCAAGGCTGGACCAGCCTGTCCCCGGCCGATGTGATGCTCGACTACTTTTGGCGAATCTACCTGGTGCGCATCATCGTGCTGGTGATCATCGCCCTGTTTGCCGTGCGCCTGGCCATTCGGCCATTGAACCAACTGGCTCAGGCCGCCCAGGCGCTGGGCAACGATATCCGCCGCAAACCACTGGAAGTCGAAGGGCCGGTGGAGGTCCGCCGCGCCGCCGAGGCCTTCAACCTGATGCAACAGCGTCTGCTGCACAGCCTGGCCGAGCGCACACGCTTTTTGGCGGCGGTGTCCCACGACCTGCGATCGCCAATCACCCGCCTGCGCCTGCGCACCGAAATGCTTGATGACGAGCAGCAAAAGCAGCGCTTTCGCAAAGACCTGACCGATATGGAGGGGTTGGTGTCGACCACCCTGGAGTTTGTCAGCAGTGGTGAGATCAACGAAGCCCGGCAGAACATCGACATCAACGCCTTGTTGCAGAGCTTGCAGGCTGACCTGCAAGACATTGGCGAGCACATCACCCTGACAGGCCGCGCCAGACACCCGGTGTCGGGTTACGCCCGCAGCCTCAAGCGGTGTGTGCAAAACCTGCTGGAAAATGCCGTGCGCTACGCCTGTGACGTGCAGGTGATCGTCGATGAGCAACCAGAGCATTTAGTCATTACCGTGCGCGACAGCGGCCCAGGTATTGCGCCTGAGCAACTGACACAAGTGCTGGAGCCCTTTTACCGACTCGACACTTCGCGCAACAGCAGCAACGGCGGCTACGGCCTGGGTTTGAGCATTGCCCAGACCGTAGCAACGGCCCATGGCGGCACGTTGCTGCTGCGTAACCGCCCCGAAGGCGGGCTGGATGCCGTATTGACGTTAAAGTGCTGTAGTCGCTGACGAGCGAAGCGAGGCTGCGATCGAGGACGCAGTCGTCGTAAATCCGGGCAATGCGGTGTCTCAGGCATACCGTGTCATGGGATTTTACGGCTGCTGCGCAACCGATCGCAGCCTCGCTTCGCTCCTCAGCGACTACAAGCCACAGACGGCAGGCAGTTGTTCGTGTAACCGAGCAAACTGCTTGCTAATGGATTTCACCAACGCAGCATCTGCCACCGGGTCCAGCCCCGGATAGGCTTTGCCGTTGTAGGGGCCGCTGTAGGTCAGCACGTCTTCAATGTTCCCCGACGCGTCATACACGCTGCGGATCAACTGGCTTTCCGGGTCTTTGCTGTCGGCGCAATACACTGCGTAATGCAACGCCAGGGCGCTGCCAAACTCCAGGGCGCTGCTGTCAATGCCGTGCTTTCTGGCCAGATCAATGCTGCGAAAAATACGTTCGTTGCGCTGCAGTTTACGTAACGGATCACGCCCGACGCGGGCACACGGGTCTTTGAACGAGGTGTTGCAGCGTTCCAGAAAGGTTTTCGAAAAATCTGCCACCGCCTCGGCCATTTGCGGGTACTCAGCCACCAGCGCCGGGCCAACCTCTTGGTGAATCAAGCGTTCAGCCAGGGCGCTGACCCGCGCATCGCCCATGCCCTGCCCTAACACGTTGTAACCCAGCACACTGGCGTACCAGGCAATGATCGCGTGGGGACCGTTCCACAGCAGGTTTTTCATGACCTGAGTCTGGCTGATGTCTTCCACGGTTTTGACCTGACGCAAACGTTCCAACAAGTTGCTGCTGCGCTCTGCATACAGCGGCATGTCCGACTCGCTGTTAAACAAAATAAGGTGCAACTGGCTAAGGGCATTGCTCGATTGGGCAAAGGGCCGAAAACGTGCGATCAAACGCTCGTACTCTGGTGCAGGCACTTTGGGTGATGCTTTACGGGGCAATGGCTGCTCGTCCAGGCTGTTCTGGAAAATCTTCGATTTGATGCGTAACTGCCGCACCAGTGCATCGTTGGAAATTTTCGAGACGATTCGACTGACCACTGTTTCTGCAAAATGGGTGTTATAAAGAATTTTTTGCGCAATCTCCGGCGACACCAGTTGGGCCAGTTGGGTTTTCACGTGACGCCTTACAAAATCCGCTCCGCCCACTTTATTCAGCACCGTCAAAATCGTCAGTTCACGCCCGCGCCGCTCATAGCGGCGGATCAATCCCTTGGCTATCACGTGCGCCTGATTGCGAATGGCCGTTTCGGGCAGGCTCAGCCCGATGATTTCCGCCACGTCGTACATGCGGATCACCGCTTCGGCGTCGTCCAAGTCGATCATGGTCAGGTTATCGATGGTCTGGTCGAATGACGTCGCGCCATAGCGCACGCTGTAGCGGCCAAATGCCTGGATGGTGTCGCGCAACATCCGCGAGCGGGTCGCGGCAATGATTTCACACGGCCGGGTATAGCCATCCCAGTGAGAGAAAATCTGCGTCAGATAGCCGCCGCCCATTGCGCCAAAACCATGAATCCCGACGCTGAACTGGTTGAACGCCTGCGGGAAGCTCTCGGTCAGCTCCGGCGTGCCCAGGTCGGGCATGCAGTCGTTCAAGTCAGCCAAGAACTCATGCATGGTCTGGTAGGCCTTGAGAGCCCCGGCCTTGATCTCGGGCGCGGGGGCTTTGATGTCTTCGATCAGAATCGGCTGGCCTTCGGCGCGAATCGCCGAGAGCAAGCCATTTTCGGAGTCTTCGAGCATCAGGCAATGCGGCGCCAGACAATTCAGCGCACTGGCTGCGGTCAGGAAAATCTCTGGATGGGGCTTGCCCTGGGTCACTTCGTCACCGCACACCGTGACATCGAAATACTTCAAGACATTGGCGTTGATCAGGTATTCCTCGGCAATCGCACGCCGACTGGAGGTGGCAACGGCCATGGTCAGGCCGTACTTGCGCAGGCGTTCCAGCACTTCGAGCAAGCCGTCCTTGATCGGCACACCATGGTCACGCACATAGGCCAGTTCCAGCTCATCCGCGCGCTTGCGCACTTGGGCATAGGGGAAGTCTTCGCCATGATTGGCCTTGGCCAGCGCTTCGGCCTTTTTCGCGCTCAAGCCTAATGACCCAATAAGCGTTTCTTCGCTCAGCGGCGTGCCGTGAAGCTCAACGGCAGCTTGCTTGAGGGTTTTGAAACGCAGGCGTTCGGTGTCAAACATGGTGCCATCCATATCAAAGATGGCGCTCAAGATTCTCTTGCCCTGGAAATAGATCATGGGGGTGTCGTTCCTTGTACTGCGAGCGCTTGGCCGCCTGTTTCTGGATGGCCAGCAAAGCGCTGATGGAGACCTGAAACCACTGTCCAGTAGACGCAGCAGGTCAACAATGAAAGGTTCAGATAAAAAGCCGGGCAGCCGTACACGCCGTTAAAAACGTGCGGTAAACGCGCCGGTTGGGCGAACGATCAGAAAAAATCAGGCGGAGGGATGTAACAGTGGCGCCAGTTGGCACTGCTCCCTGAAAAACAGGGTTTGAGGTGGGGTAATGCGAGGTTTGCCAGGAGGCGAGAGAGACACCCTGTGGTTGCGCGAACGCAGCCTTTTAGATGAGGCCCACATTGCGCAATCAGGGTGGCGAAATGTGAGCCGAACTGGCGATGGATACGTGTGCTTCCGTCCATAAGTGGTTGTCATTTCCTGTAAAACTATTGAATACCTTTTTAGCTATAACGCAGGTAAGCGCTCTAAATCAAGGTTTGATACGCAGATGAACCCGCCGTAGTCGCTGCCGCAGGCTGCAATCTTTTGATTTTTGCCCGCAATATCGCAGCCTGCGGCAGCGACTACAGACTGTTCAAACGCTCTATCAGCACCCGATTAAACCCTGCCGGATCTTCCATTTGTGGCGCATGGCCCATACCGGGGAACTCGACCAGTTGCGCGCCCGGAATCAGCTTGGCCGCTTGCTTGCCCAAGACCTTGTAATGCCCGATTCTGGCCTTGACCTCTGGCGGTGCAATATCACTGCCGATGGCTGTGGTGTCGGCATCACCGATCAGCAACAACGTCGGCACTTTCAGGTTGGGTAATTCATAGAACACCGGCTGGGTAAAGATCATGTCGTAGATCAACGCCGAGTTCCACGCCACCCGCTTGTGTCCGGGCCCTTTGTTCAAGCCGGCCAGCATATCGACCCAGCGGTCGTACTCGGGCTTCCACTGCC